>Ga0256840_1000578_pt1 | contig 37129 bp, 37 predicted proteins | sample 355202metaG_FD_185969 | JGI IMG/M metagenome (GOLD analysis project Ga0256840, IMG submission 185969) | Hydrothermal vent microbial communities from Mid Atlantic Ridge, Atlantic Ocean - 355-202 | ecosystem: Environmental > Aquatic > Marine > Hydrothermal vents | place: Atlantic Ocean: Mid...
AAAATAGTGTATTTTTAATGCTCAAAATTGGGTGGTTTTAAAAGTAATATTTTTGTTTGTTTGCACTATAAAAATAACACTTTTCACCCAATTTTTTACTATCTATGATGAATTTTTCGGGTTAATATTGGTTATTAAATTATACCAACTCAACATCAAAATACGCTATAAATTATTTATCTTTTCACGGTTTACTGCACTTTAAATTTAAACCATGCTATGCTTGAAATTTCAAGATTGTAAAAAATAAAAATATTTTAAATCTATTGAGCGCATTTTGAAATTAAATTGGTATTACACCTATTTTGTAAAATATTATTTTAGTTTAACAGTATCCATTTCAAAAAAAGCAATTTTATTCTTGCCTGTGGATTTTTTATATGCTCGAAACATACCTTTGGTATTAAAATCCCAAGCAATATTACCTTGTTTGTCTAAAATAATGATGCCGCCTTTTCCACCAAGATTATTGATTTGTGTATGAATAACTTCTTTTATTGCTTCTTTTGCGGAGCGCTTTTTGTATTGAATTAAATTAGATACTTCGTGTGCAGCTAGTGTTCTAATAAAATACTCGCCAGTTCCTGTACATGAAACGCCACAGGTTTTATTATTTGCATATGTTCCTGCTCCAATTATTGGAGAATCTCCAATTCTACCATATTTTTTATTGGTTAATCCTCCTGTTGAAGTTGCGGCTGCTATATTTCCTGCTTTATCTAATGCAACTGCACCAACAGTGCCATATTTGCTATTTTCTAATGTGTGTATTTGTATATTAGAATTGTTTATATCTGTTTTAGAAATTGATTTTTGTAGTTTTATTTCTCGTTCTCTTTTTTGAACTTTTAGTAAATATTCGTGTTGTCTTTTGGTATAGAAATAAGCGTCATTTTCAAATTTTAACTGCTGTTGTTCGGCAAAAATTTCTGCTCCTTTTCCAGCTAATAATACATGTTTTGTACTGTCCATTACTAAACGAGCGAGTTGTATTGGATTTTTAATATTACTCACTCCTGCAACTGCTCCTGCATTCAAAGTTTTTCCATCCATTATAGATGCATCCATTTTGTTTTTTCCTTGGTTGTTGTAAACAGCTCCTCTTCCTGCATTAAATAGTGGTGAATCTTCTAATATCATTAACGTATTTTGAACTGCATCTATTGCTGTTCCTCCATTTTCTATTATTTCGTATCCTTTATTTAATGCTTTTTCTAAGACTATTTTATATTTTTTTTGCTTTTCGAGAGGCATATTTTCTTTTGAAATATAACCTGCTCCTCCATGAATTACGATTGCGAATGGTATTTTTTGAGGTTGTTGTATCTCATTTTCTTTTTTATTACAGCTAATAATAAATAATAATGTAGAAATAAGTAAAAAACGCATTAGTACGTATTAATAAATTAAACTAAAGTATCCTTTTTTTGTAATTGTTTTTCCTTTGTAATCGGTTAAATCTACTGTAAACCAATAATCGGATGGTATTACTTTTTTACCATTGTATTTTCCGTTCCAACCTGTACTATTCGAATCTATTATTGCTACTACTTTTCCGTATCTATCAAATATTCTTACTTTGGATATGGTATTGTATTTTACTGCAACTGCGTTGAGGTTGTCTATATTCCAAGTATCAAATTGTCCATCTCCATTAGGTGTTACAAACTTTGGATAGCTTAATAAAAGGATTTCTTTTTGTGTTATACCACATCCGTTGCGATCTTTTACATAAATGATATGCTCTCCGTAAAGTAAATTGTCAAAATAATTTTCGTTCTGAAAGTTTGTATCGTCGTTAAGTTCAGATGGGTCTAAATCAATTCCGTAAACATAATCGCCATCTCCAGATGTTTCAATTAGGATACTTACTCTGTTTGGAAATAATGTATCTGACATAGATACTGTTTCTATAACTGGTTTGTTTGATGGTAAAACGGTTATTGTTCTTGAAACAAAACAATTATCTGCATTGTAAATTTCTACGGTATAATTTCCTGTTTCATTAATTAATATATTTTCTGTTGTTTCTAAATTTGACCAATTAATACTTGTAAAATCTGAAAAGATATGGTTTTCAAATCCTGCACTTAGCGAAATTTCGGTTGGATAGGTATCTGTACAATAATAAATGGTTTCGTCTATAAAGTTTGGTTCTGGATTTGTGAATACTCTCGATCCATTTACATGGAATGTTTTTTCGATTTCACAGCCTTGTGGATTTGTAATTGTTACAGAATAATCTCCTGCCATATTAACTGCAATACTATTTGTATTAGCTCCTGTAGACCATAAAAATTGATAGTCTATAATTGGATTGTTATCGAATGTAATTGCTAAATCGATTGTATCTGGAAAGGTTTCTTCACAGTAAATAACTGTTTCTTGATTTACATACATTGGTTCTGGATTATTAAAAAAGTCTAATAATACTTCTACTTCAAAAGAATCTATGTAAAAGCAACCGTTTATAGTGTTATCTAATCTATACCAAATAGTCTCTGTTAGTAAGGTGTTATTATACGAATTACCAATTGCTCCATTTTGCATTGTCGCATTATTTTGTGAGGTGTAATACGTAATATTTGCATTGGAATTATTTCCAATTAAAACGTTAGTTTGTTCTGTAAAGTTAAAGGTAGAAAATCCAGAAGTATCACATTGGTATAGTTTATTTGGTGTGTTTATTTCTAATGCATGTACGGTTAAATTCATATCGAATATGCTGAAACAATCTGAGGTATTATCTGTTAATCTAATTTGTATGGTTGTACTATTTGTTGCATCATAGCTATTTGTATTTACAATTGGGTTTATTCCAATTTGCGCATCGCTTATATTTTTGTGATAACTAACAGTTACATTTTGTAAATTTACCATTTGTGCTTCGTTTTGCCGTAAATTAAATGTTGCTAAATTGTTATTATTTGTTTCGCATTCTTCTAAATCTAGACTTGTTCCATTTGGCATTTGATTGGATGGTGGTTGTGCAAATGTTGCAGTTCCTGTCCAAACCAAACTAAATGGACTGTTTCCAATTGGTCGGTCTATAACTATAAAATAAGAGTCTCCAGCTGTTACATTTAACCATTGTACAAAGCTATTTCCATTTTGTCCTGGACCTTCGGATGTATCTGTTTCGTTTCCATTCATACCAGTTAAATTATTGCTTTGCCCAGCGCCTTGTGGATTGGTTGTGGAACATCGTATTGCTCTACCGATATTACCACAAGTTACATTCGGTCCAAAAACAAAAAAATCATAATCTTCGTTTATATCCGTACTTCCTGGTGTAAGTGTAAAACCTAAAGTGCCTGAAGTTTCCATAATAATTTTTAACCAAATGGAATTATTTTCTTGGCTTGAACAATTTACACCTGCGCCTAATTCTTGTGTACCAATTCCATTAACATTTAAGCTAACAGTACTATCGCCACAAGTTACAATGGTATTGTCGCAATCGTTTGGTAATTGAGCAAATAGAGTAGTCGTTAAGAAAAAAATAAAAATTACAAATATACTTTTCATTTTGTGGCTATGATTTAGCGTGTAAATATAATATTTTTATAGCGGTCGGTAGATAGTTTTATCTATAAATTATACCAATTTGATTTTAAGATGCGCCAAAAAAAAGCAACATATTTTTTTTACAAAGAATGCTAAGATACTTGTGTATAAAAGTATGAATCTATCTACAGGTTTTTTTATTTACGAAATTAAAGAAGACAATTATAAACCTAATACTTTTGCTTTTTTTTGCATGAATGTGTATGCTTCATCGTAATTATTTGCTATTTCTCCATCTAGAATGGCTTCTTTGATAGCATCTTTAATAATACCAATTTCTCTACATGGTTTGAGGTTGTATGTTTTCATTATAATTTCGCCAGTTATTGGTGGTTGAAAATTACGTATCTTATCTCTTTCTTCGACTTCTTTTATTTTTTGACGAACAATTTTAAAGTTATTATGATATTTTTTAAATTTTTCTGGATTTTTTGTTGTGATATCTGCTTCGCAATGTGTAAGTAAATCGTCTATATCTTCTCCTGCATCAAATACTAATCTTCGTACAGCGGAGTCTCCAACTTCGGTAGCAATAACAATTGGTCTTGAGCTTAGTAAAACTAGTTTTTGTACATATTTCATCTTATTGTTTAATGGCATTTTTAATCGTTTAAAAATTTTGTATACCATTTTTGAGCCTACAAATTCATGTGCGTGAAATGTCCAACCTGTTCCTTTTTCAAAACGTTTTGTTGGAGCTTTGCCTATATCATGTAATAATGCTGTCCATCGTAACCAAAGTTTATCTGTCATTTTTGAAATATTATCGACCACTTCTAAGGTATGGTAAAAATTATCTTTATGTCCTTGTCCGTTGCGTACTTCTACACCTTGTAAATCGGTTAATTCTGGTAAAATTTGTTGAAGTAAGTCTGTTTTAAATAATAAGTTTAGACCTATGGATGGTTTTGTACTAAGTAAAATTTTATTTAACTCAGTTACGATTCTTTCTTTCGTAATAATTTCTAATCGTTTTGCATTTTTTTTTATAGATGCTAAAGATTTTTTTTCAATGCTAAAGTTTAATTGTGATGCAAATCGGATTGCTCGCATCATTCGTAATGGGTCATCCGAATAGGTAATATCTGGATTTAATGGTGTTCGAATTATTTTATTTTTTAAATCTTCTAATCCATTAAATGGATCTAATAAATTACCATAATTAGAATCGTTAAGACTTATTGCCATAGCATTAATAGTAAAATCTCTTCTGTTTTGATCGTCTTGTAATGTGCCTTTTTCTACTATTGGATTCCTACTATTTTTTGTATAGGATTCTTTTCTTGCTCCAACAAATTCTACTTCGATATCGTTATATCTTAGCATTGCCGTTCCGTAAGTTTTAAAAATTTGTATTTTTGGCGTGTTTGGTAATAGAGTTGCTACTTTTTTTGCCAGTTCGATTCCGCTACCAATACATACAATATCTATATCTTTTGCTTTGCCTCTTTCTAGGATGTAATCACGTACAAATCCTCCAATTACGTAGGTTTCTAGTTGTAATTCTTTAGCAGCATTTGCTATGTAATCAAAAACGCTATTTTTTAAAGCATTTGCATAAACTATATCCATCATCCTAGTGTCTATTTTCGTAATATAATTATTTTGTTTTCTACAAATTTAATGATTTTAGAGGATTTATTTGTTGCTTGTTCATTTTTTACAGAAACAACGTAATCTACTGCGTTAATTATTTTGGTATTAATGGTCTTAAAATTTATAGGAGTATTAGAACCAGATATATTGGCAGATGTAGAAATAATTGGTTTACCAAACTCTTTAATTAATGCGCTACAGAAATTATTTTTAACAATACGAATAGCAATAGTGTCGTCTTTTGCAATTGTATTTTGAGCTAATCCAATAGGATTAGTATAAATTACTGTAGTTGGTTTGGTTTGTTTTGCTAAAAATAATTTAACATTTTCCGAAATTTGAGGAATATATTTTTGTAGCATTTCAAAATCATTTACCAATATAAGTAAACTTTTATTTTTGTTTCTTTGTTTTATTGCATAAATTTTTTCTACAGCAATTTCATTTGTAGCGTCACAACCAATTCCCCAAACGGTATCTGTAGGATAAAGAATTGTAGCTCCTTTATTTAAAGCAGCTATGGTATTTGTAATTTCTTTACGAAGTTTCATTATTCTAAATTCGGTGCTTTTTTTATGGTATTGTATAGTTTTTTTAATTCTAGGTACCTTCTGTGTATGCCAATACTACTTATATATGATATTTGTATGCCAGAGTTGCCATCTAAAATACCTAAGCCAAAAAAATAATGTTTAATAAACGTATAAATAGGTTTAATGTATAATTTAAAAGCATTTGGTTTTTCTCCTTTTTCAAACAATTCTTTGGCTTTTAGTTTGGCATAAAATATGGTTCTATTTTTTAGCTCGTTAAAATTTTTATACGAATAATGAATAATAGAATTATCTGTTAATTTATTTTTCCCGTTAATTAGTAGTGTTTCATGAACCCATTTTTTTTCGTCGTAACTAACAAATTTTTTATTAAAAAATCTAAAAACAGTATCATTTTGCCAACCACTATAATTTATAATTTTTTTATTTATATAATTTTTTCGATGTGATTTATAAGCGATAATATCTTTATTTTTTAAAGGTAAGGTGCTTATTTCATTAATAAAATTGTTAGAAATTCGTTCGTCAGCATCAATAAAAAGAACCCAATCATTTGTGGTTTGAGCAAGTGCAAAGTTGCGTTGTTCTGAAAAATTTTTAAATTTATTTTGAACTAATTTTGCTTTAGGATGTTTTTTTATGATTTCTACTGTATTATCATTACTAAACGAGTCAACAATAATTATTTCGTCTGCAAAGCTAATATTTTGAAGCAAAGATTCCATATTATCTTCTTCGTTATAAGCAATTACTAGTGCGGTAATATTGGATATTTTTTCTTGTATTTTTTTATTGACTGTATGCGATTTTATACCAAGTGTTTGTTTGTAAACCTCTAAATATTGTCTGCTGGCTTTATCCCAATTAAATTTTTTTCCCCATTTGATGGTTTCAGCTTCTCTATTATTTTCCACAAAATCGCGCATGCCTTCCGTAAAGACTTTTTGCATGTCTTTCTTGTCAAAGGAATTAAAATAATAGGCATGTTTATCTCCTATTTCTGGTAAGCTAGTATGTTTAGATAAAAATACAGGTTTCCCTAGAACCATTGCTTCAATAGGAGGGATTCCAAATCCTTCGGAGATAGACGGAAAAACAAAAGCGCTACAATTTTTTATGTACCAATATTTTTCTTCGTCGGATATAGGGCCAGTTAGGGTTACTTGTGTGTTTACATTATTTTTTTTGATTTCGGCTTCAATAGTTTTTACGTAATCTTTGTCTGGTAAAATACCAGCAATTACCAACTCGTATTCTGTACCACCAACCAATTGTGGTAAAACATGGAACTGCTTTTTATACAAAACGGTACCTAAAGTAAAAATGTATTTTTTTGTAGGTCTGTATTTTGGTCTGTCAAAATTTGGATATTCGGCAACAGTAACACCATTATGAATAACAGTTACGGGTTTATTATATAGATTTAGATTTTTTTTAATATCATTTAACACAAAATTTGAAATTACCGTAATATGGTCTGCTCTTTTAATTGTTGCTTGTATTTTTTGAAGCATTTTCTTTTTTTTTGCTTCCGATTTGTTTGTATATAAAAAATTTAGATCGTGTATGGTGTATACAATTTTAATTTTAGTATTAGGTACAAACTTAGAATCTTGATATGTTACATGCCAAAGCTTGTATTTTTTTGGTTTGATTAGAAAAAATTTCTCAATAAGTTTGCGATTCATTCTATTAATATCTTCTGGTAAATTAACAGAAGAATGACTAAAAAAATGAAATTCAAATAATTCGCTATTTGAATTTAAAAGATTTTTATATAAGTTTTCACAATAGTTATGTAATCCTGTAAAAGGATATTTCATACGTTCTATGTCAACTATTATTTTCTTTTTTTTCATTTATTAATGTGTATTTACATTCGTAAAATTAAGTTTTAGGTGTATAAATTATAGATGTTTTTAGCAATAATATCATCATTAAATTGCTGTACAAATGTATGGCCTTTTTCTTCCATTTCTTTTTTTAAAGTAGGATTGTTTCGTATTTGCTGTATTGCAGTTTCTATTTCTAAAGGTTTTGATGGATCTATGTATATAGAGTTTTTACCACCAGCTTCACTAAAACAACCATCTTTAGATGTTATTACTGCGGTTTTGGAATATAATGCTTCGATTATTGGTATACCAAAACCTTCAAAAATACTAGGATATACAAATATGTCTGCTAATTTATAAATGATTGCTAAGGCTTCTAAATCTACATTTTTTAAAAATAATACTTTGTTACTTAAGTTATAGTCGGAAATATATTGTTTAACTTTCTTTGCATAGTTAGATTTATCTCCACCAATCACAACAAGTTTAGTATCAATATTTTGAATTGCTTTTACTAAATTAAGTACATTTTTTCGCTCTTCTATTGTGCCAACATTTAAAATAAAATTGTCTGGTAAATTAAATCTTTCTTTGGTTTTGTCTATGATATTTGGATTGTAATCTTTTTTAAAAGCGTTACTACAGCCTTGGTATATTACTTTTATTTTAGAAGGATTAATTTTTAAAAATGCAACAATATCTCTTTTAGTTTGTTCTGAAATTGCAATAACAATATCCGCAACTTGTGCTGCATGTTTAAATTTGTTAAAGTGAATTTTTCGATCAAAAAAAGAATACAATTCAGGATAACGAACAAAAATTAAATCGTGAATAGTTACCAAAGTTTTAATGTTTGTCTTGTGTATACTTCTAGGTAATTCGCCAGATAAACCATGATAGACTTCAATTTTATCTTCTACCAATTGTTTTACAATAGCACGTTGTCTCCAAATAGAAGAAAACTTTTTCCAAAATGTAGATTTAGGTAAAATTTCTAGATTATTGTCTGCTAAGTGGTATCGTTTATCTCTAGATTTTTTTGGATTGTATAAATAATAAGTATTTTTAGGATATAATTTTGCTAAAATTCGCAATAAATCTCTACTGTAATTTCCTAAGCCTGTACCGTTATGAAAGGCTCTTTTTGCATCAAAACCAATTCGCATGTTATTATAGATTTTAATTTACATTATTAAACAGCAACATCGTTTTCACGAAGAGCATCATTTAAAGACGTTTTTTTATTGGTGCTTTCTTTGCGTTTTCCGATAATTAAAGCACAAGGTACATTATAATTTCCAGCTTTAAACTCTTTGGTGTAACTTCCAGGAATTACAACCGAACGTTCAGGAATTACACCTTTGGTAATAATAGGTTTGTCTCCAGTAACATCAATAATTTTAGTGCTCATGGTAAGTACTACATTAGCACCTAAAACAGCTTCTTTTTTTACACGAACACCTTCAACTACAATACAACGAGAACCAATAAAACAATTGTCTTCGATAATTACAGGCGCAGCTTGTAAAGGTTCTAAAACACCACCAATACCAACGCCACCGCTCAAGTGTACATTTTTTCCAATTTGTGCACAACTACCAACGGTTGCCCAAGTATCTACCATCGTTCCTTCGTCTACATACGCACCAATATTAACATAGCTAGGCATTAAAATAGTTCCTTTAGAAATATAGGAACCATATCTAGCAACGGCATGTGGTACAACACGAATACCTTTTTCTTTGTAATTTCTTTTTAAAGGAATCTTATCGTGATATTCAAAAATACCAACTTCTAGAGTTTCCATTTGTTGAATAGGAAAATACATAACAACTGCTTTTTTTACCCATTCATTAATTTGCCAATCGTCATTTTTAGGTTCGGCAACACGTAATTTCCCTTCGTCTAATAAACGAATAACATTTCGTATTGCATCTTTGGTAGCATTTTCTTTTAATAAAGATTTATTGTTCCAAGCATTTTCAATTCTATTTCTAATTACATTCATTATAATCTATTTAAAAGGCAAAAATAATATTTATAGACCGAATAATTAGAAAAAATAGTACTTTTGCCAAAATCTAAATTAGTATATGGCGAGAATTCTTGCAATAGATTATGGTAAAGTGAGAACTGGAATAGCAATAACAGACGAATTACAACTAATTGCATCTGGTTTAACAACAGTAAAAACAGTAGAACTATTTTCGTTTTTAGATCGTTATTTAAAGAAAGAAAGAGTCACGTTGTTTATTGTGGGAGAACCCAAGCAAATGGATTATTCGCCATCTGAAAGTGAAGCGTTAATAGCACCATTTTTGGTAGAATTGCAAAAAAAATATCCAGAAATTGAAATGAAACGTGTCGATGAACGTTTTACATCTAAAATGGCATTTCAAACAATGATTGCTAGTGGGTTTTCCAAAAAGAAAAGAAAAAACAAAGCACTTTTAGATGAAATTAGTGCAACAATTATATTACAAACCTACTTAAGTGGTCGCTAAGACCAAAAAGGAACAAAGATTATTATACGATGATTTTACCAATAGTTGCCTACGGCGATAAAGTTTTAAGAAAAAAATGTGTGGATATTGATGCGAATTATCCAGATTTAAAAAAGTTGATTAGCAACATGAGAGATACGATGAGAAATGCTTCTGGTGTTGGTTTGGCAGCTCCGCAAATAAATAAAGCAATTCGTTTGTTTGTAATTAATACAACTCCTTTTGCAGAAGATGAAGATTTGAGCGAATTTGAAAGAGAAACTTTAAAAAAATTTGATAAAGTTTTTATTAATGCTAAAATTATAAAAGAAGAAGGAGAAGAATGGGCTTTTAATGAAGGATGCTTAAGTATTCCAAATATTAGAGAAGATGTCTTTAGACAAGATACCATTACAATTAAATATGTAGATGAAAATTTTAAAACACAGAAAGAAGTGTTAACAGGTATTGCCGCAAGAGTTGTACAACACGAATACGATCATATCGAAGGGATTTTATTTACGGATAAATTATCTTCCTTAAAAAAACGTTTGATAAAAAAGAAATTGGAAAATATCTCTAAAGGAAAAGTAGCGGTAGATTATAGAATGAAGTTTCCAAAGAAAAAATAACGAAAGAGTTTTACAAACTTAAAAATAAAATAATAGAAAGAATGACATTAGAGAAATTAATAGTAGTAACTGGAAAACCAGGAATTTTTAAAATTAACTCACAAACAAAAGCAGGTTTGTTAGTAGAATCATTAGTAGATAATAAAAAATTCCCAATTCATAATATTCATAATGTAAGTAGTTTAAATGACATCGCTATTTATACAGATGAAGATGAAGTGTCTTTACGGACTATTTTTAAAACAATTTATGATAGAGAAAAAGGGAAGCCAACCATTAATCACAAAGAAAGTAAACAGGTTTTAACAAAATTCTTTAGTGAAGTATTACCAAATTACGATGTAGAAAGAGTATATCCATCCAATATTAAAAAAATAGTGCAATGGTATAATATGTTAGTCGATGCAAAATTTGATTTTTCTACTTTAGAACAAAAAGAAAATTCCGAAGAAGAGGAATAGATACTGTTAATGGGTTGAAAAAATCGAAGTTAATGATAAAATGAACAGTAAAGAACAAAAAATACAAGCATTTTCTCGTCTATTAGATATTATGGATGAGTTACGAGAAAAATGTCCTTGGGACAAAAAGCAAACGCACCAAACTTTACGGCATTTAACTATCGAAGAAACTTACGAACTCGGCGATGCCATTTTAGACAACAACACTTCAGAAATAAAAAACGAATTAGGAGATTTATTACTGCATATTGTTTTTTATGCAAAAATAGGCTCCGAAACTAATGATTTTGATATTACAGACGTTTGCAATGCTATTTCGGATAAATTAATATATCGACATCCACATATCTATGGAGATGTTAAGGTTGCAAATGAAGAAGATGTAAAACGAAATTGGGAACAATTAAAATTAAAAGAAGGAAAAGGAAAAAAATCCATTTTAGAAGGAGTGCCAAAATCTTTGCCAGCAATGGTAAAAGCGAGTAGAATGCAAGATAAAGTTGCAGCTGTTGGTTTTGAATGGAAAGACACTAAAGGTTTTTTAGATAAAATACAAGAAGAAATTATTGAATTTAAAGTTGAAAAAGAAAAAAGCAACCAAGATAATATGGAAGCTGAGTTTGGCGATATATTATTCGCATTAATTAATTTTGCAAGACATAATAATATCAATGCCGAAGACGCATTAGAGCGTACCAATAAAAAATTTATTAATCGTTTTAAATCCGTAGAACAACAAGCAAAAACGGATGGTGTTGCTATTGCCGAGTTGCCTTTAAAAAAATTACTTGCTTATTGGGAAAATGCAAAGATTGATTAGTTTGCACTCTTTTTTAAAAAGGAATTAATTCTCAAATAAAAAAATAATAGTAATCTAAAATTAAGTAGTAAAAATATTTTTATAGTTTCAATAGAAATACTTACTTTTGACAAACCCAAAAAAGCAATGCAGTTTAAGTATCCAGAAATTCTTTATGCCTTATTCTTGTTGCTTATTCCGATAATTGTTCATTTGTTTCAATTACAAAGGTTTGAAAAAGTAGCATTTACCAACGTTCAATTTCTTAAAAAAGTAGCATTACAAACTAGAAAAAGTGCAAAACTCAAAAAGTTTTTAATTTTAGTTACTAGATTGGGATTATTTACAGCATTAATTTTAGCGTTTGCACAACCTTATTTTAGTAAAAATAAGCAGCAATTAAAACCACAAACCGTATTGTATTTAGACAATTCGTTAAGCATGCAAGCAAAAAGAGGAACCAACGAAATTTTTAGAAATGCAATACAAGATATTATTAGTAGTAATTCCAATATCGAGGATATTTCAATTTTAACAAATAATGACTTCTATAAAGATTTAAGTGATAAAGAATTAAAAAACCAATTATTATCTCTAAATTATTATCCAATAGCACAAGATTTAAAAACCGTAATTCTCAAAACAAATAAAGCACTATCTAAAAAAAATGGAAGAAGTAAACACGTAATCTTTGTTTCCGATTTTCAAACAAAAAATAAAGTAAATGAGTTACATTTAGATAGTACAACACAGTATTCATTTGTACAATTGTTGCCACAAAAAAAAGAAAATATAGCAATAGATAGTATCTATATTAGTAGCCAAAATGGTTCGAATATCAATTTGACAGTAAAATTAAAAACATACAATACAAAACGTGAAAATTTATCCGTTTCGTTATTTAAAGAAAATATTTTAGTAGGAAAAACATCTTGTAAATTAGAAAAAAATAGCACAAATACCGTAATGTTTAAAATTCCATTTAAAGATAGTTTTAACGGAAAATTAAGCATTGAAGATAATTTAATCCCATTTGATAACACTTTGTATTTTAGTTTAAATAAACAAGAAAAAATAGAAGTTTTAGCTATAGGAGAACAAAATAAATTTTTATCTAAAATATATACGAATACCGAATTTAATTGGACAGATAAAAAAAGGAATCAACTAGATTATAATAAAATTGCAAGTCAGAATTTAATTGTATTAAATGAATTGGAAAATATACCAACCGCACTACAAAAAGAATTAAGTAATTTTGTTTTAAAAGGTGGAAGTTTAGTAATAATACCAGCGACAAAACTTAGTATAGAAAATTACAATCAATTTTTTGAGAGTTTAAAAATTGGTAAAATTACAGGCAGGAGCGAAACAGAACATCAAATAAATACGATTAATTTTTCACATCCAATATTAGATAATGTTTTCGAAAAGCAAATTAAAAATTTCCAATATCCAAATGTAAAAAAAGGATATGAAATTCATCTTAAAAATGCATCTTCGATATTGCGATACGATAATCAGCACACTTTTATTTCGGAATCTAAACTTAAAAAAGGAAAAATATATTGTATTGCAGCACCAATAAATAGAAAAAATTCAAATTTTAAAAACTCGCCATTGATTGTTCCAATTTTTTATAATTTTGGAAAACAGAGTTTTAATATTACAGCATTATACTATACTATTGGAAATGCAAATACTATAGATATACAGACCAAAGTAAAAAATGATGAGGTAATACATATCGAAGAAAATAATAATAAAGAAAATAGCATTATACCGTTTCAGCAAGTAAGTCAAAATAAGGTACAGATAATAACCGAAGATAATTTATTAAAAGCAGGATTTTATCAAGTTAAAAAGAAAGATGTAGCCATCACAAATATAGCGTATAACTACAATAGATTAGAGAGTAATACGCAATATGCAAATATAGAAAGTGAGTTAAAACAATATAAAAACGTACAATTCTCAACAGACATCAAACAGATGTTTCAAGAAATTAAAGACAATTACAGTGTAACATCGTATTGGAAATGGTTTGTAGTACTAGCAATATTATTTTGGATAATTGAAATGCTATTGGTTAAATTTATGAAAGGAAGTTGAGTTAAATCGCACTTTTAAAACGAGCAACAAATGAATATACTCATTAAATCAGCTAAAATTATAGACGAAACAAGTCCATTTCATTTGCAAATAAAAGATGTACTGGTTACGAACGGAATTATTACTCAAATAGCAAACACCATAGAGGCTAAGAAGCAAGTAAAAACAATAAATTTAGAGAATTTACATATTTCTTGTGGTTGGTTTGATACATCCGTTTCATTTGGAGAACCAGGTTTTGAAGAAAGAGAAACGATATATAATGGATTGGATGTGGCAGCAAAGAGCGGCTTTACAGCAGTAGCATTAAATCCAAATACGTTTCCAGTAATAGATACGAAGTCGGCAGTAGAATTTTTAATACATAAAGCAGCTAAAAAAAATGTTGATTTGCATCCAATAGCAAATTTAACCAAAGGAGCCAAAGGCGAAGAAATGGCAGAGTTATACGATATGCAAAAATCTGGAGCAATAGCATTTGGAGATTATAACAAAGCGATTAGCAATGTAAATTTGCTGAAAATAAGTTTGCAGTATGCACAAAATTTTGAAGCATTAATTTTAAGTTTTCCACAAGAAAACAGTATAGCGGCAGGTTATATGAATGAAGGAGAAAATAGCACAAAATTAGGACTAAAAGGCATTCCAGCATTAGCAGAGGAGTTGCAAATAGCAAGAGATTTATTTTTACTAGAATATACAGGAGGAAAATTACATATACCATGTATATCTACAGCAAAATCTGTAAAATTAATTGCCGAGGCAAAGAAAAAAGGCTTAGATGTAACTTGTAGTGTAGCAGTACATCATTTATTATTGACAGACGAAAAAATACAAGATTTTGATGCCAATTATAAAGTATTGCCACCGCTTAGAACTAAAAAAGATACAAAGGCATTACAAAAAGGATTAGAAAAAGGAATTATAGATATGCTTACATCCGATCATAATCCAATAGATATAGAGCATAAAAAAGTAGCATTTGAACATGCTAAATTTGGAACTATAGGATTAGAAAGTTTGTTTGGAGCAGCAAATTTGGTTGTAGATTTAGAAAAAATAATTACAGCGTTAACGACAAATCCTAGAAAACGATTTGGATTAGAAAAAGTATGTATTAATAAGAATGAGAAAGCAAATTTTACCTTATTTAATCCAGACTACAAAAATACATTTACCGATAAAAATATAATTTCCACATCTAAAAATACCGCTTTTTTAGATCAAAAAATAAAAGGAAGAGTTTATGGAATTTATAACAATAAAAAATTAATTATATAAATCATGTTAGAATATTTAGTACGAGAATCCACTATAAAAAATCCACCAGTACTTATTATGCTACATGGATACGGAAGTAATGACCAAGATTTGTTTTCATTTTCGCCAGAGCTAGATAAAGAATTATTAATAGTAAGTGCAAGAGCACCGTTAACATTAGGCTTTGGAAGTTATGCATGGTACTCCATAAATTTTGATGCAGAAAAAGGGAAATTTTCAGATTTAGAAGAAGCAAGAACATCCATACAACAAATAGAAAATTTTGTAGATGAAATTATAGAAAAATATAAAGTGAATACAAACAAAGTATTTCTTTTAGGATTTAGTCAAGGTTCTATTTTAAGTTATGCAGTATCGCTAAAAAATCCAACCAAAATTCAACATGTAGTAGCATTAAGTGGTTATATAAATAGTGAATTAATTCCAAAAGACTTAACAAAAAACCAACTAACAAATTTAGATTTTTTCATTTCACACGGAACAGTAGATCAAGTTTTACCAATAGAATGGTCTAGAAAGTCATTACCAATATTAGAAAATTTAGGAGTAGATTTTGAGTATAAAGAATATCCAGTAGGACATGGAGTAAATCCACAAAATTTTATAGACCTTAAAAGTTGGATTAAAGATAGGTTGTAAATTAGTAACTAATTATCTCTAATTTGTTTCTTAATAATTAAAACTAAAAACAATATAATATGAAAAGAATAGCAACAGTATTAGTAATAGGATTGTATACACTTACAATTGGAGCACAAAATAGGATGCATTCCTTAGAAAATTCTAAAAAATTAGCATTAGCATCTAATAAATTAATATTAGTAGACTTTTGGGCAACATGGTGCGAACCATGTAAAAAAATGGATGCAGATACATGGAGTAAAAATGAAGTGAAAGATTTAATGGATAACTTTGTATCTGTTAAAATTGATATTGACGAAGAAAAATCTATTGCAACAAAATATGGAGTGCGAAGTATTCCAAGCATTTTTATTATAGACGCAAATGGAAAAGTTATCTATAATGGTTTGGGATATAAAGACAAAGTAAAAACAGCAAGACTACTAGAGAAGTATGCTATAAAAAAAGATGAAAATAATGCCGCAAAATGGCACGAAAAGTTAAACGATAAAGATAAAAGTATCGCAGCATTAATCTTAAAAGAAAAATAATGAAATTATTCAGTTATTTATTATTATTTACGATAACGACACAAGCACAATTTACAAATGTTATGATTAGCAATCAAAATGTGCCAAATGAACCAGCAATTGTAATTGACCCAAATAATACAAATATTATGTTTGCAGCAGCAAATATCAATAATTATTATGTAAGTAATGATGCAGGAATTACATGGTCTAAAAACACATTAAGTTCTACCTATGGAGTTTGGGGAGACCCATCCTTACTTGTAGATAATTCGAGTAATTTTTATTTTTTTCATCTATCAAACCCTCAGAGTGGAAGTTGGTTGGACAGAATCGTTTGTCAGAAATCAACAGACAATGGCTTGAGTTTTAACAATGGTACTTTTTTTGGATTAAATGCCGCAAAAGATCAAGATAAAGAATGGGCGCAAATAGATAGAAATAATGGAAATATTTATGTATTCTGGACAGAATTTGATACGTATGGCAGCACAAATACAACTTGTAAGACACGAATATTATTTTCAAAATCAACAGATAATTCGCAAACATGGTCTGTGCCAGTTGCAGTTAATGAAGTAGATGGTAATTGTATGGATGATAGTTTAACGGTAGAAGGCGCAGTGCCAACGATAGGAGTAAATGGCGAAATATATGTCTCTTGGGCAGGACCAAACGGAATTGTTTTTAATCGTTCAACAGATTATGGAAATACTTGGTTAGCACAAGAAGTTTTAGTAAGTAATATGCCAGGAGGTTGGAACTTTAATATTCCAGGAATAGATAGGGCAAACGGATTTCCAATAACAGTATGCGATATAAGTGGAGGAGTAAATAACGGTGCGATATATATAAATTGGACGGATCAAAGAAATGGTACCGACGATACAGATGTTTGGTTAAAAAAATCAACAGATAATGGCACAACTTGGAGTGCACCAATACGAGTTAACGACGATGGAGTAGGAAATCAACAATTTTTTACATGGATGGATATCGATCAAACAAACGGCAACATATATATCGTATTTTACGATAGAAGAAACCATACTGATAATAGTACAGACGTATATTTAGCACGATCTACAGATGGTGGAAATAGCTTTCAGAATATATTAATAAGCGAAACACCATTTATACCAACATCCAATGTCTTTTTTGGAGATTATACAAATATCGCAGCACATAATGGTATAATAAGACCAATATGGAATAGAGTTCATAACGGAGATTCTAGTATTTGGACAGCGTTAATTAACGATAATGCTATAGCCACAACAGACGACTATTTTAATGCTAATTACGAATTGCAACAAAATTACCCGAATCCAGCAAAAGAAGAAACGTATATCTCATTTAAGTTAAAAAAAGAAGAAAAAGTAAGTTTGGAAATATATAATTTATTAGGAGAAAAAAAAGCAGTTCTGTTTCGTGAAAAGAAATTTTTATTCGGAAAGCATATTGTTAAAATAGCATTATCCGAAAATAAATTATCGCAAGGAGTATACTTTTATAAAATAAAAATAGGAAATCAAACCTTGTCTAAAAAGATGATTATTAAATAAACTTAGAAAATGAGAGACAAAATTAGAACCAAAAAAATAAGTGTATTAATAATTATAATATTAATAAGTTTAAAGATAAAAGCACAAGAAAATCCATTTTTATTTACATGGAAAAATGGATTTAAAGTAGAAAACAAAGATAAAAGTTTAAAGTTTAAGTTTGGAGGAAGGCTAATGTTAGATAATGCATTTATGAGCCAAGATAAAAATTTAGATTTGATTTATGGAGAATTACAAACTACGAGTGCTACAGAAATAAGACGAGCAAGATTATTTTTTACAGGTTCTATTTACAATAACGTAGATTTTAAGCTAGATTTGGGTTTTGAAGGAGGAGCAGTCGCTTTAAAAGATGTTTATTTCGGAATAAAAAATATTCCAGTAATTGGAAATTTACGAGTAGGTCATGTTAAAGAACCTTTTAGATTCGAAATGCTAACAAGTAGCAAATACATTACATTTATGGAGCGTTCTTTAATGAGCGATTATGTTCCAACTCGAAATAATGGGCTTTTATTATTTAATGAATTTAGAGATAAAAGAATTGGAGTTCAAGCAGGTTTTTTTCGAAATGCAAATACTAAAACAGGTAATGATAAAGCAGCAAACGATAGTTTTGTATTTACAGGACGAGTTACAGGTTTACCAATTAGAGATAATGATAAAAAAAGACTTTTACATGTAGGAGCATCTTAATAGTTATAGAGTTTTTGATAGTAAAGAGTATAAAATAGCATCAAAACCAGAAGCGCATTTAAGTAGTGTAAAGTATATAAATACAGGTGTTATGGAACATGTAAATAATGTAAAATTAGTAAACTTAGAGCTTGTTTATGTACATGGACCTTTTATAGCTCAGGCAGAATATTTAATTGCCAATGTAAATTCGGATGTTAGGTATAATTTTAATAGTTATTATTCTCAAGTTAGTTATTTTTTAACAGGAGAATATAAAAAATACAAAAATTCTTATGCAGGTTTTGATAGATTAATACCTACTAATAATTTTGGAACTGAAGAAAATAAAGGAATAGGAGCTTGGGAAGTTGCCTTGCGTTATTCTAATTCTGATTACAACAGTAAAGATGTTTTTGGAGGAGAGCAGAGTGATATAACATTAGGTTTAAATTGGTATTTGAATCCAGCGACAAAAATAACCTTTAACAATATTTTTGTAGATGTTAAAAAAGGAGGTCAAGCATCCATTTTTCAAGTGCGATTACAAGTAGATTTTTAATCCGAAAAAAATCATAAATTTCCTAAATCAAGCCTCACGTGTAGCAAAATAATGATACATATTCTTGATAAAATCATCTTTGTTCGACTTAAATTTATGCACAAATGGTTTCGCACCATCTTTTAAATGTTCGTTTAAATTCTTATCAGACCATTGAGCGATTTCCAAAATTATAGGAAGTAATTCTTGTCCTTTTTTGGTTAGACTATAAATATTTGTTTTCTTATTTCCTTCTAACTTTCCTTTGTTTATTAATCCTAACTGTTCTAACATTAATAATCTACTCGAAAGAATATTGGTTGCAATTCCTTCAGAGGATTTACTAAAATCACTATATGTTTTTTTATTTGCGAACATCATATCTCTAATAATCAATAAAGACCATTTATCACCTATAATATCTAAGGCAGAACTTATTGGACAATTTGATCGATACTTTGGTTGGTTATTTTGTGTCATAAATAAAATATTTAAAATTATTACTTGCATATTGCAAGTAATTAATTATTTTTGCTTGCAAAACAAAAGTAAAATAATTATAGGAATAATACAGAAGAGAAATGAAAAAAAATAAAATAATCATTTTGGGAGCAGGCGTAGGCGGATTAACAACGGCAATTGCATTACATCAAAAAGGATTTCAAAACATTACAATATACGAAAGAAGAAAAACCGCAACTACAATTGGTGCAGGAATAGTTTTATGGGCAAATGCTACTAATATACTTGATAAATTAAGTCTATTGAATGAAATTGAAAAAGTAGGTGGAAAAATAAATGAAATGCAACGATTAACTAAAAAGAATGAATTTTTAGGAGCAATTAATGTCAATGAAATTGATAAAAAAATAGGATTTCAAAGCCTTTCAATAAGTAGAAAAGATTTACAAGAAATTTTAATACAAAAAATAAAAAACTTAAATATTGAAATTCTGTACCATCATAAAGCAACCGAAATAAAAAACAAAGCAATCTATTTTGACAATAATAAAACTGTTTTTGCTGACATAATCATTGGAGCAGACGGAAGAATGAACTCAGTTGCAAGAAAATATGTAAATGGAAATAACAAACCAGTCTATCAGAATTTTGTGAATTGGATAGGTATTTTAGAAAGTGATGAGCCCATTTTTACAGAAAATAACGTTCTAGATTTTTGGGGTTGCGGAGAACGATTTGGTATTGTGCCAATCAGTAAGTATAAAGGATATTGGGCAGGAGCAAAATCATTACCACTTAATTCACCTTATAAAAAGGAAGATAATAAAGACATTTTAATTAAACTATTTGGACATTGGTCTTCAAAAATTAAGACTATTATCCAGTCAACTAAAGATGAAAACATCAAATATATTGAAGTTTTCGACCACAATCCTATAACAAATTGGCATAAAGAAAATGTTTGTTTAATTGGAGACGCAGGACATTCGGCGCTACCGACATCAGGACAAGGAGCTTGTCAAGCAATAGAAGATGCTTTTCATTTTTCAAACATATTAGACATAGAAAATAATATGGAAGAAGCCTTTATTAAATTCCAAAAATTAAGGTTTGAAAAAACTACCATAATAACAATGGCAGGTCGAAATTTTGCAAAGTCATTGTTTAATACAGATAGAGAATTTTGCGAACAAAGAAACAAAAAAGCACTACATATAAATTATCAAAATTCAAGCATAGGAATTGCTGAATTATGGTCAAAAGGTTTACCGAACTAATAAATAACAAAAAATGAAGAAAATAAACAAATACATCAACAGAACAGGAAGAATTCTTTTCAGCCTTATCTTTATTGCAAGTGGATTAAGTAAAATTGGAGATTGGCAAAAGACTATAAATTATATGGAAATCCATAATATGATATATATTCCTTTTTTCTTGATAATGGCAATAATTTTTCAAGTAGTAGGAGGATTATCAGTAATAACTAATTACAAGACCAAAGTTGGTGTTGTCTTACTTTTGGTGTTTTTAATACCAGCAACATTTATATTTCATAACTTTTGGACATTACCAACAGAAACTGAAATAGAGATGATAAATCAACAATATGAAATGGTTTCATTCCTTAAAAATAGTACAATTATTGGTGCCTTATTATTACTATTTGAAAATGAAAACAAGTAAAGCCAACCTCTGATAAAATGTAAACGTAATTTTGGGTTTTGTGATAAATTGATAGAAAGTGCCTTGAAATCCGCAACTACGTTTACACAAATCGTTAAATCCTATTCAGAAAAATAAATTCAAAATATTAACAACCCTCTTCGCCACCATGAGAACCATGTAGATTTTTACCAGTAACAGGCATTTTATTTTTCTTCCAATCTTTTATACCATGATCTAAATTGTAAACTTTAAAACCCATTTCTTCTAAAATTTTCATTGCACGGCCACTTCTTCCACCAGAACGGCAATAGATTAAAACAGGAGTTTTCTTATCTAATTTTTCAAATTCAGATTTAAAGTTGTCGTTTTTATAGTCAATCATTATTGCATTTGGAATATGATAATCTTCATATTCTTTAGGAGTTCTAATATCAATTAAAGTACCAATATTCCCTTTAATTGCATTGTTAAAATTAGCCACATCTAAATGTCTAATATCGCCTTTAACCTCTAAAGTTTTTAAAGGTAATTTAGCAGTATTCCATGAATTTAATCCATCTTTTAGGTTGTAAATTTCAGTAAAACCTAAAGCAGCCATAGCATACATCGCTCTAGTAGCTCTATTGCCAGATCTACAGTAAATAGCAACAGGTTTATCATTTGTAATGTTCTTTAAAGCGTTATCCGAAAAATGTCTATTTTTCCAATCTACATTAATAGCACCATCAATAAAACCACTAGCAAATTCATCTGCTTTACGAACATCAACTAAAGTAACGTTGCCAGATTTAATTAATTTTTCAAATTCTGTAACATTAATTTGGTGGTTTTTTCCGACAATAGTTTTTCCTATTAAATTTCCTTTTTTAAGGATTGCTTGTAATTTTTTGTTAGCATTGTTATCCGTTTTACGAATCTCTTTTTTTGCAATATTCCAAGCTTTAAAACCACCATCTAAATCATAAATATTTTTAAACCCTAAAGATTGCATGATAAGAGCAGCTTTACCACTTCGATTACCAGATCTACAATAAATGGCAATAGGTTTATCTTTAGAGATAGCATTGATGTAATCAGGAAAAGTCCTTTTTTTAAAGTTAATATTTACAGCATCTTTTAAATGCCCTTCAGCAAATTCTTCAGGAGTTCTAACATCTACCAATATAGCAGTCTTTAATGCTAGTTCAAAATTAGTAACAGCCATTTTTTTAATAGTACCAAGATGGTTTGGTTTAATAGCTTTTACGACCTGTGCAATCGCTATAGGCTTTTCATTTTCAACTCTTTTTCTTATTTCATCTGCATTTTTACACGATAGAACAAAAGTAAATATCATAAGAGTGAGCAGTATGTTTTTATATGTTTTCATTTTTTTTGCATTTATATTATAACAGTACAAAAGTAAAAGAGTTATTTATCTTTTATTGTAACTCAAGTTACAATAAAAATAAAAATTTAGTTGGAAATTTGCATAGAGAAATACTAAAACCAGATAAAACATAATACAATGAAAAAAATAATATTAATATTGGTAGTAATTTTTGGGCTTGGAATGCATGCTCAAGAATCAAAAGAAACAAAAAAACAGTACAAACCAACCCTAAAAATAAATGGACGTATTCAATATGACTTTGAATTTTTAAAACGAAATAATGTAGATAACTATTTTAATGATAATGAATTTAGAAGAGTGCATTTTTCGGTGTTAGGTAATGTGGCAAAAAATGTAAAGTATAAGGTAGAAACAGATTTTGCGCATGGAGAACTAGGTTTTAGAGATGTATATATAAAATATACAGCAGGAAAGTATGGAAATTTTGCTTTTGGTAGTTTGGCAGAACCAACAAGTTTAGATATGGAAACAAGTAGTAAGTACATGGCATTTTTTGATAGAGCTATGCTTACATCCTTACAAAATTTTCGTTGGGGATCTGGATTTCATTATGAGAATTTTGGACTGCTACACGGTAAAATGTCATTGCAAATGGCATATACAAATAATGGATTTGATAATGAAGGCTTTAGAGATACATCTTTAGAAGACGGAATGAATTTTGTTGCAAGAGTAACAGGAACGGTAATTAATAATAAAGAAAAAAAACAAATAGTACACTTAGGTATTAATTATGACAGTAGACCATACAAAGATTTAAAATTTAGACCAGAAAATCACATGGGAAGCAAATACCATTATGTTTTTGATGGTGCCGATAATCGTAAAGATTTGGGTTTTGAATTAGGAACAACTTTCGGACCTATCTCAGTACAAGGAGAATATAAAAAGCAAACCTTAAATGCAACAGAAAAAGATTATAAAATGACCGCTTATTATGCATTTGCATCTTATTTTATTACAGGAGAATATAGACCATATAAACACGCCGCTTTTGGAAGAGTAAAACCCAAGAACGATATCGATAATGGAGGTTTTGGAGCAATTGAAGTTTTAGCACGTTATTCTAGCATGCGCACATCTAAAGATGTTATTAATTTAGAACGACTAAATCCAGAGACATTAATTATGGAAAAAGTGAATCCACAATACGATATCAATAATATTTCATTAGGATTAAATTGGTACTTAAACTCTCACATGCGTGTGATGTATAACTATGTAATAACAGACGATGGAAATGATATTTTAGGAAACTTAGGACAACATTTATTTAGAGTTCAATTGGATTTTTAAGCTAAATAATAACTCAAAAAAAATAAAATTATGAGTAAATTTTCAATAAAAAAAATATTTAAAAACCAATGGTCTTATGTCTACGCAGGAGTTTTATTTGCAGTAGCACAAATAATTTACATGATAGGTATTTATTTATATAAGGCAAGCGATGGAGTTCCTGCCGAAGAAAATACATTGATGCATATTAGCGTAACCACAGATTTAGGACGAATGTTTCGAGGATTGGAAGTATTTCTAAATAATATTTTTGGAATATATTCCGAATTATATGGTAATTATGGAGTAGATGCAGCAGGAAATATTATACCAGAAGGAGGTGTTTTTACACCAGGAATAGGATGGCCAATTGTAGGAATGATATTGGGAGGATGGATTGTAACTATGATGGAAGGAGAAACAAGAGCATGGGCACACTATTCTAAAAAAGCATTAATAGTTTCTTTTATAGGAGGAGCCTTTTTTAGTTATGGAACTCGCTTAGCAGGAGGCTGTACACTAACACATCTTATGGGAGGAATACCATTTATGGGTATTCGTTCTTTTGGTTCTGTTATTTTTATGGCAATGGGAGGAGCATTAGGTTTTTTTGTAATGGAAAAATTAGGATTAGCCAATTATTTTAAACATCAAGAAACAAAGGCTTATGTAATAGCAAATAAAGATAAAGGAGAACAAGCTACTTATAAAGAAGGCTATAACTGGAAAAAAAATCCTGTATTTTGGATAGCACTTTCATTTACAGTAATATTTTTAGGAGCAGCTTTATATGGAGCAATCTCAGGAACAGAAACAATGAAGCACCTTTCAGGAGGTAAAGCATTAGCATTTGGAAAATCCATAGCAGATAAAAGTACATTATTTGTAATAATGACCTTATTATCAGGAATTGTTGCAGGTATAGCATTATCAAAATCAGGTTACGGTACCGAGTGTTCTTTAGTTTCGTTAGAAACAGCAGGAGATATGACAAAAAAAGATAAAAAATATGCCAAAATGGGAGTGCCAAAAATTACACGTACTTTAATGCGCTCCTATTCGCCAATTATAGGAGTAGTTACAACTTGGGTGTTAATGTTAGGATTTATGCTAATCGCTTGGACATTCTTTGGAATTTCGCCAAAATTAGGAACAGGTCTAAAAGCAGGATTAACAGCAGGTAACTTTTTAGGAGGTTTATCTTTAGGGTTTGGAGCAGTAACATTAATTGGATGCGAAATTAGATCGTACATGCGAATAGGTATGGGATACATCAATACCTTAGTTGGGTTTATTGGTTTTGCAGTAGGATATTTACCATATACATTATTTCCAAAAGCACACCACGATTTATTAAACGCAACAGTTCTTTTTGGCACACACGACGACGGTACACCAGGGTTAATATCCGATAAAAGAGAATTGTATTCACTAATATCAGATAATCCAACAGTTCAAAAAGGAATCATGTTCGTATGGATGATACTATTAGTAGTATTGTTGCGGTACCTATTAAAAAAAGGAGCAAAAAATATAGGATTAAAACCAGTACAATTAGTACACTTAAATACAGAAGATATACAAGGAATTATTGAAGCAGAACAAGAAGATGGCAAAATAGGAGGCGTAGATGCACCAATGCCAGTACCGAAATTTGCATATCCAAATAAATCGTAAAATACGATAAAAATTGATTTTTAGTTAGTAGTTTGTGAGCCTAATTTAATGTAACAGTTTTATTAGGTTCACTATTAAAAATAGTAGATATTAATAGCAACAAAAATAAAATAAAATGAACTATATATTACCGTTAATTGTTGGGTTTTTAGCAGCATTTGTAGGACTTATAGCGCCTTCAATGCTCAATATGACAGCAGCGAGGACTAGTATTGAAAAAGGAAAAAAAGCAGGTTTACAATTTGCCGCAGGAGCAGCATCGGTAGTTACTGTACAAGCATTTATCGCAATTTATTTTGCGAATAAAATTACACCAGATATTATTAAAAAACTACAAACAGCTGCTGTTTTTGTCTTGTTAGGATTAGCACTTTTCTTTTTGATGCAAGCACGTAAAAAGTTTAAAGCAGAAGGAAAAGATAAAAAAGGAAGTACATTTTTTGTAGGAATGGGAATGTCATCTTTAAACATGTTAGCAGTACCATTTTATTTAGCAATGGCAAAATTAGGCGAAGGTTTCGGAATGAAATTAGAAATACCATACTCTTTAGTATATGTTGTTGGAGCAGTATTAGGAGCTTTCTCTTTGTTTGCCATCTATGCTGTTTTTGCAGAAAAAATAGCAGAAAAAGCACAGTTTATAGCAAAAAATATCAATTATATATTAGCAGGATTGTTTGTCGTATTAGCAGCAATAAGTGCATATAATGCATTTTTATGATTTATATCATAGATAGAAAAAGAGAATTGATATAATTTTGACTTTCTATGTAAGAAAATAATATGGAATTTGAAGTAAAAAATAATCCTGAAAGTAATTTTTGGCAAAGTTTCGAAAATCAAAAAAGAAAACCAAGAATGATGAGACCAACTCCTGTTGATAAGGAGATTGTACTCGATAATGATAAAGTCTTACTGAGTATAACAGATGCAAAAGGAGTTATTGAATATTGTAATGAAGATTTTGTAGCGGTTTCTGGATACGAAGAACACGAATTATCAAATGCAGCTCATAGTATAGTGAGGCATCCAGATATGCCAAGAGTGGTATTTAAATTAATGTGGACAAGGATTCAGAATAAGCAAAATATTATAGCTGTAGTAAAAAATTTAGCAAAAACAGGTAGGTATTATTGGGTAATTACAGATTTTGTGATTAAAGAAGATAAAGAAGGAAATATTATAGGTTATAAAGCGTATAGAAAACCAGCTCCTAGAAAAGCAATTGAGGCAGTAATACCATTATATAGAAAATTAAGAAATATAGAAGATACTAATGGAGTGGAAGCTTCCGAAAGATTTCTGAATGGGTTTTTTGAGGGTAAAAATACGAATTATGATGATTTTATTGAGAAATTAATTATTGATAATCTTGAATTAGATACAGTAGTAGACAATGAAAATGAAATAGAAAAACCAATAACTAAAATGGAGCGAAAATCCTTTTTTAAACGACTATTTGGGTATTAAATTTATTATTGTAAAATTTATTTGGTATTACAATAAATCAGGTCTTATTTTTTTAGTACGAGCTAGCGCATTTTCTTCTCTCCAAATATCAATCTTTTTAAAATTTCCAGATAATAATACCTCAGGTACTTTTTTACCGAGATATTCAGCAGGTCTTGTATATACTTCAGGAGCAAGTAAATTATCTTGAAAAGAATCTGTTAGAGCAGACATTTCGTTGCCAATAACACCAGGAATTAATCGTATAATAGCATCCGAAATTATTGCAGCAGCCAATTCGCCACCAGAAAGAACATAATCGCCAATCGATATTTCTTTAGTAATAAATAAGTCACGAACACGCTGGTCAACACCTTTGTAATGTCCAGTTAAAATAATAATATTTTCAGCTAAAGATAAGTTATTTGCAGTTTTTTGATTAAATATTTGTGCATCAGGCGTAGTATATATTATCTCATCATAGTTGCGCTCCTGTTGTAACTTATGGATACATTTTTCGATAGGTTCAATTCTTAAAACCATACCAGCTCCACCACCAAAAGGAGCATCGTCTATTTTTCCATAATCGTTAATGGCATAATCTCGTAGATTATGAAAATGAACTTCTGCTAAATTTTTGTCGATTGCACGTTTTATTATAGAATGTTCAAAAGGACTTTTAATTAATTCTGGAGATACTGTTATGATATCAATTCGCATGGTACAGATGTATTATGTTGCGAATATATTATTTTTTTACCGAATAATGTTTTGTAGTGAGAACTATATATCGTCCTATTTAACTTGACTCTTATAAACGGATAATCGCTCTTTAAAACTAGCAGATTTAAAGCCCAATTCATGTACAGCTTTATCAATATTAAATCCAGTTTTTGGAGGCCTTGTAGCAGTTTGATTTAATTGTTCGGTTCGTATAGGAAGAATTAAATTTTTATCTAAATTAAAAGTCGTCGCAATTTGTAAGGCAATTTCATAGATATTTAATAACTCATTACTTGAAATATGAAAAATACCAATTGCTCTTTTCTGGATAGCCAACAAACAAGCTTGTGCCAAATCATCCGATAAAGTTGGCATTCGATATTGATCGGTTACCACTTTAATTTGTTTTTTTGCTTCAAGCGAATTTTTTACCCAAGAAACAATATTTCCTTTAGTTGTGTTAGCAACTACTCCATATACTAAAATAGTTCGTAAAATAGTATAATCAATAGTGCTTTTCTGTATTAATTTTTCAGATTTTAACTTCGATAAACCATAATAGTTTACAGGATTAGTGCAATCGTTTTCTTTGTAGTTGTTTTTTGTGCCATCAAAAATAAAATCGGTAGAAATATGAAGTAGATGTGCGTTAATTTCTTTACATACTTGGACTAAGTTTTTAACAGCATTTACATTTATTTCATCGCATTCTCGGTGTCTAAGTTCACAGGCATCTACGTTTGTCATTGCAGCAGCATTAATAATAAAATGAGGTTTAATTTTTTTTATAAGTGTACTAACTTTATTAAAATTAGTAATATTAACGTTAAAGTACGAATAATTATTTGTGATTAAATTTCTGTTTTTACCTCTAGAAAAAGCAAAAACATCAAAATGATTAGTTACAAAAAGAGACACTAATTTTTGTCCAAGTAAACCATTACTACCAGTTAGTATTATTTTAATATTTTGCATGTAATATTTTTTTAGAAAAGAGCTTTTAACTTTTTAATTTCTTCTTCTTTTCCTAAGACGATTAATTTTGCATTAGGATGTAATTTAAGATCCGATTCAGGATTAATAATATATTCATTATTTGAGGTTTTCATGCCAATAACCGAGCAGCCAGTCTTTCTACGTAAGTCTAAATCTCGAAGTGTTTTATTTATAAACTCTTTAGGTAAATTAGCAACAATGACTTCTTCTAAATTAGTATCGCAATCGCCATTTAAAGATAATTTATCTACAAATTCAATAATATCTGGAGAGACAACTAGCGAAGCCATGTGATCGCCACCTAATTTGTCTGGCATAATAACATTATCTGCACCAGCAATGCGTAATTTTCTATCCGATGTTTCATTCGAGGCCCTACTAATTAAGGTTGCTTTTTGATTGTACTGTCTTGCAGAAAGGATTACAAATAAATTATCAGCATCGCTAGGTAAAGTAGTAATTAAGTAAGAAGCATTTTTAATATTTGTATTTTCTAAAACAATATCGTCGGTTGCATTGCCTTTAACATACAATAATCCAGCTTTTTCAATTTCTTTAATAACGTCATCATCATCTTCGATAATAACACAAGTTTTTTGATAATTGTTTAATTTTTTTACAGCTTGTTTCCCATTTCTACCATAGCCACAAACAATGGTGTGATTTTTTAAATTTTGAATTTTAGTATGCATTTTTTTTAATTTTAATTCGTCCAAAAATTTCCCATTAGCAATATATTCTGTAAGTACAGAAACAATATATGCAAAAATACCAATACTGGTTAATATGAGAAAAATGGTAAATAATTTCTCAAAATCATTAGATGGATGGACTTCTCCAAAACCAACCGTAGATATAGTAATAACGGTCATATACAATGCTTCAACAAAACTATAATCACCAATACTTATGTAACCAATCACACCAATAGTAATTAGCAAAAGTGCTAAAAGTAATACACGAAAAAGTTTACTTTTCATTTTCATATTATTTTTCTTGATAGAAATTAATGTATTCTATTTATAAATCAAAAACGGAGCTTCGTTTGGTATAAACCATGTCTTTTAGTTTTAAAAGAAAGGCTAAAGTTAAATATATTCCAAAAGAAAGACCAATAGTAACAAAGGAAATGTAAATAAAAAAAAGGCGTACATTTTTTGCACGCATTCCTAATCGGTCAGCAAAACGAGACAATACATTAAATCCATGTAGTTCAAAAAAATATTTTAACGAATATATAAATTTCATTTATTTTATAAAGATACAGCAAAGTTAGTAAATTAGTTATCTAAAAATTAATTATTGTAAAATAATCTACTGTTGGTTTGATTAATGATTTTAATTATCGGATTCGTATTAAAATAATAACGATTAAAAAATCCTTAATTAATTGGGCTAATATTAAATTAAAAAAATTATTTCACATCATCAATAATTTGTAAATTGCGCCCTGAAAATACAAGGTTAATATTATGGCAAAATTTGAGATTAAATTACCCAAAATGGGAGAAAGTGTTGCAGAAGCAACGATTACATCTTGGTTAAAAGAAGTTGGAGATAGTATTGAATTAGACGAAGCAATTGTAGAAATTGCTACAGATAAAGTAGATAGTGAAGTGCCTAGCGAAGTATCAGGTACATTAATAGAAATTAAATATGCTGTGGACGATGTTGTTGCAGTTGGAGAGACAATTGCTATAATAGAAACCGAAGGAGGCGAAGTAGAAACACCAGAAATCACAAAAGAAAAGATAGAAATTCCAAACGAAGCAGCTGCAATCGAAAAGCAAGTAAAACAAGTTGTTACAACTTCAATAATCCCAAATTTAACCATTCAAAAGACTGGAGAAAGTGGTAAATTTTATTCGCCTTTAGTACGAAATATTGCTAAAACCGAAGGAATTACGATGGAAGAGTTAGAAGCAATTAGTGGTACAGGAAAAGACAATCGAGTTACAAAAAGGGATATATTAACCTATTTGGAAGCTAAAAAAGCAAATCCGCAAAAGGTAGCCGAAAAAGTTTCTGCGGCAATAACTGGAGCATCTTCTGTAGCAGCTGCCGTAAAAAACGAAGTCAAATCGGTACAGAAAGAGGTAAAAAAATCAAAAATTTCTTTACAAGAAGGAGACGAAATTATTGCGATGACACGTATGGGGAAAATGATTTCTCATCATATGGTTGCTTCTGTACAAACAGCAGCACATGTACAATCTTTTGTAGAAGTAGATGTGACTAATATTGTAAAATGGCGTAATAGAATTAAAGATGACTTTTTAAAGAGAGAAGGAGAAAAAATTACATTTACACCAATATTTATGCAAGCGATTGCTAAAGCATTAAAAGATTACCCTTTAATAAATATATCGGTTGATGGCGATAATATCATAAAACGAAAAAATATTAATCTAGGAATGGCAGCAGCTTTGGCAGATGGAAATTTAATAGTGCCTGTAATTAAAAATGCAGACCAATTAAATTTAGTAGGTATGACGAAGCAAGTAAATAGCCTAGCTAAAAAAGCAAGAACAGGAAAATTAAGTCCAGATGATATTCAAGGTGGAACGTATACTGTTACCAATGTTGGCGGATTTGGATCCATCATGGGAACACCAATAATTAATCAACCACAAGTTGGTATTTTGGCTTTAGGAGCAATCCGAAAAACGCCTGCTGTTATTGAAACACCAGACGGAGATTTTATTGGTATTCGACATAAAATGTTCTTATCTCACTCTTACGACCATAGAGTTGTAAATGGTGCTTTAGGTGGTATGTTTGTTAAAAAAGTAGCAGATTATTTAGAAGCTTGGGATGTCAATGCAGATTTTTAAAATACCATAATCTGAGTTTAATACCAACTTAACATCAAAATAGTTCCAATCTATTTAGCGCATTTTGCAAACTTAGGTTGGTATAACTAAAAATTCTATTTACAGAAAATAAAGAAATAAAGAAATAAAGACCTTGAAATTTTTAAAATTTTCAAGGTCTTTGTAATCATATCGGTTTCTAACAATTCTCCCATTTACCGTTTATTAAAATAAAGTATGCAAACATATAGAGTGTATGTGATTTTTTTTTACGGAAAACCATAATTAAAAAATCAAATAAGACCTAAATCTTTAAAAAGACTTACCAAATGAATACTATTATTTGCTTTAAATTGTATTTTTAAAGTGTTTAAATGTTTTTCGATAGAGCTAACACTGCTTGGAGAGATTTTGTTGGCTTTAAGTAGTTCGCTAATAGTTTCTTGAGAAAGCCCTTCGGACAAATGATGTACTAAATTAATATCAAAATTATCAATTTCTAAATGCGATTTGGAGCTTAATGCAAGATTGACTTGCGGCGATAAATAAGATTTGTTATGATGTACTGCTTGTATGGCTTCTGCTAGCTCTTTAGAGCCACGTCTTCCTTTACAGACATACGCATTGATGTTGTAATTTTGTACTAACGAACGTACTTTTTGAAGTTGATTTTTAATGGAGAAAACAATAATTTTTAAATTTGGTTGTACGTCTTTTAAAGTAGCAATAAGATCTTCTCCAGAATGGATTTTTTGATTGCGATGGTCTTTGTTAAAGGACAAGTCGGTAATTAGTAATTCGTATGGTTTTTGGTCAAGAATAGCTTTTCTAATTTTTAAAAGGGCATCGTCACAATATTGAACAGCATCAATTTTAGCAATATCCAAATCTGTAAGTGTTGTAATAACACCTTTGTTAACGATTTCATGATCCTCGGCTACTAAAACTTTTTTAAACATTATATACTAATTTTTACTTCAAATCCTTTGTTAGTTTGAGATTCAAAGGTAACACTTCCTTTAACGGATTTAATACGGGTTTCCACAATTTGCAGACCAACATTCTTTTTTACAATACAACCAATACCGTTGTCTTTGTAAGCAATATTTATTTTTTTGTTTGCATTACTAAAAGAAATTACAGTAACACTTGCTTTACTGTGTTTTTTCATATTGGTCATAAGTTCTTGCAATACTCTATAAATAACTGTTTTTCTAAGTTTAGAAATACTTTTCCAATCTATTTCGTTTAAATTTCGAGTGATTACATTTACTTGATTATCGCCATAACTAATCAATAAGTCTTGAAGAATAGTTCCAAAATCTTCGTTAAAATTAATGATGCTATTCTCTTTGGAAATATCTCTAGTTTTAAAATAAACACGTTCTAAATCGTCTAAAATCTCCATATTTTCGGACTCGTTAGTTTGTAATTTAGTCATGATGCCAAAAACATCGTTAGCAACTTCGTCGTGTATTTTTTGTGAAATACGAGTTTCTGTTTTATATACTTGCTGGAGTTTGTCTTTTTTGTTTTTCCTTTTTAAGGTAATAATAGAGAATACTAATGTAATTAAAAGAAATGTTCCAATTGCTAGATAGAGTAGTTTGTAGAATCGTTGGTTAATTATGTTTTTTTCTTTTTTTGTTAAATCATATTTTTGATTGGCATATTTATTTGAGTTAGATTGTTCGACTTTAAGAATACTATCCTTTAATTTTTTATATTCTACAACTTTTTTGTCGTTATTTACATTCATTAAAAAAGACAAAGCCTCTATTTTTAATTTATTATTATGAAGTCTTTCCGCTAATTTATATGCTTTATCTGCATATATGCGAATACTTTTAATATTGTTACTATCTTTATAATACTCTGCTAAATGAAGGTAACTATTATACATGCCAGAAATATCATTTTTTTCAATTCTTATTTTTAAAGCTTTGTTTATATTTTTGAGACCTTCTGGATTCTTCATTTTGGCTTGTGCAATCCCTAAATTATTCAATGCTCTTGTCATTGTTATGGTATCTGATTTATTTTTATAAATTTCTCTAAAAATTTGAATAGCGGACTTATAGTTTTTTTGTTCTAAATAAGTATTTGCTATATTATTTAATAAGGTATTGATGTGTTTCTGTTTTGTTATTTTGGATGATGCTTTTAATGCTCTGTCATATAATTTAAGTGCTTCACTATAATTGCCTCTTTTCTTATAAATAATTCCAAGATGGTTATATAAGCCTAGTTTAATTTTCATTAGCTCATCATTAAGTTCTAATTGATCTGCTAGTTTGAGTGCTTTAGTGGCAGTAGTTTCGCTCTCAAAAGAAGAACCAAATTTTTTTTGAAAAAAAGCAATATATCTAAGCGCCTTGATTTGTGCAAGAGTATCTTTATTGGTAATGCTAATTTTATTATATTTTTTATAGAATTCGAGTGATAATAGTAGACTATCGGTTGCTCTATTATTATCTGCTAATTTTTTATATGCAAGAGCTTGTTTTTTTTTATTTTTTGTGATGATACTTAGCTCTAAAAGCATTTTCGCATAGTAAATGGCACTATCGTATTCTTTAGTTATACCAAACAAAAAACTTTTCCTGTTGTATCCTTTTAGTAACATTTTATTTATGCTATGTTTTTTTGCTATTGCTATTGTCTTACCGAGATATTTTAGTTGTAAATCGATAGAATCTACATTTTTACTTAATGCATAATAGATATTTATACTATCTAAATCCTGTTGCGAATAATTGTTAACTGTGTTTAGATAAAAAATAATAACACAAAAAAAGAGGAATGATTTTTTTAACTTTTTCATTCCTCTAAATTAATATTTATTTTTTAAATATTAATTAATTTTACCTTAATCATCAGAATCTCCATCGTTTGTATCTTCATCAGGTAAAATATCTCCATCTTCGCCAGTTGGACTTAGTTCTGTTGGATTTTCATCTAAAACGGCATCTTCCATAGAAGTACAAGAAAATAAAGTGACATTGAGGAAAACCGTAAGTAGTATTAATATAATTTTTTTCATTTTGTAATATTTTTAAAATTAAACATGTGTGTTTGCTGTCCGAGATTTTTTAGATTCTCAGATGCGATGTTTCCATACAGAAACATTTCATTATGTATTGTGAGATTACTCTCGTTTGGGAAGTGAAAAGAGTAATGCAGGATGTAAGGATACTTCCCAGTCTCTATGCATGAACTGCACTACAACTTTTCGAAAACAACGAATTTTGTACAAGTGTTACGATAGCAAATCGATAACGGTAATTCGTTGCTGATGCAAACATATCACAAGTGTTTTATTTTTTATAAGACAGAAATATGACAATAAATGGACAATAGTATGACACTAGTGTTACTAGGGTCTAAGGAGGGAATAGCTTAAACAAAAAAGAATATATTTGTAAAAAAAGTACGTATGATATCTAAAATTGTTAAAGAAGTTTTTAAAAAAGCAGAGGAGGAGTATGCTTCAAAAGCAAAGACAACATTATCTAAATATGTTGTGAATGTCATTGAAGAAAAATTTAATATTATTATAAGCGAAAGAACACTTTCAAGAAGTTACGATAAATATATTTTGTCTAAGGAAGATATGGGTTCATTAACAGCTGAAAACGTTAATGCATTATGCCGATACTTAGGTTTTAAAGATTATTCGGAATACAAAAAAAAGAATACACCTATTTCTAAAGTAAGAAAATCGGTTTCTGGTTTTGTAGCACCAAATTCCTCCTCAAAAATAATTGTAATTACTTCTGTTTTGCTTATCGTAATTTTTTTAAAAGGCTATGAAATAGCCATTGCAAATAAAACAACCAAAACAGAATGTATGGTTTGGGAGCAAACCAAATATGTAAAAATTTCATGCGATAAAGAGAGGCATTCTATATATGGAACAAGAGTAATTCCTATGGATAAGAAAGAATTTGAAACAATGAAAAAAGTAGATTTAAAGCGAAGTACAATTATTTTTTATCCAGATGGAAAACCTAAATATTGGTATTGTAAAGTAAACTCTAAAGAAGCAGAGTTTTTTACTTCACATGGATTTCATCCAGTTAATGGCAAAAAATTAAATACTGTCACAAAATATATTTTTAATAAATATGTACCAGTTCATTTAGAGGATGCCAATTCTTTTATAGAATCGTCTAAAGAATAATTAGAAATAAAAAAACACCAACCTATCCGTTAAGATAAGTTGATGCTTGATTGTTATAGCAATTATTTTTTGCTTTTGGTGTTAGAAGAAGTCATGTTCTTAGCTAAATCTACACCAATTAAAGTTTCTAATAGATTAGAACTTTTACCACTTTGTCCGCTTGAAATTGAATTGGTATAATTTTGCGTTTTCCTCTTTTTTTAAATCATAGAATACTCAGGTTAGTACAATAAAATATCGTTTGGGCCTTCGAGTATTTCTTTTATAATTGTATTCTTTTTTAAATGCCACTTTACCAAAGAAATTTCTAAATTTTTAATTTCAATACCAATAATAGATTTTGGATGTACGCAACTGCCATCATTAAAATAAGGAATTTCATTAGGATTCGGAAAATGCGGTCTATGCGTATGGCCAGCAATAAGTAACTGATTGTTATTTTGGCTAATCCATTTTTTTAAATTGCGTTCTACTCGTATGGAGTTTTTAAAATTTTTGGCAGGGCTTGTAGGGTCTTTAATGGCAAATATTTTTTGTAATGGCATCCATAAAAATCGTACTAAAAATCGATTAAATTTCCAAAAAACATAATTCATAAAATCTGCTTGATGTCCATGTATAAGTAAAATGCTTTTATTTGTTCCTTCTATTTTAAGTAAAATACTTTCTTTAAAATCTACATCAAACAAAAGTTTTTTATCTTTAGACTGTTTGTCGATAAAAAATTTATTTAACATTTTTTCTACTACATTTTTATCTTTAAAAACCATATCGTGATTTCCCCAAAGTATATGTAATCTATTTTTTTTGTGGAACTTAAGTTGTAAATCAAAAATACTTTTGTATGTTTTGTAAATAGGAGCAAAGGAGCTGTTTTCCCAAAGTTCGACACCATCTCCAAGTTCGAAATAAGTATAATCCGTTTGGTAATAATGTAAAAGAGCCTCTTCGTAGATTTTCATGTTGTGTGCAAAATCATCGGCATAACTATTATCGCCTTTGTGCATATCACTAAAAAATATCAGTTTAGAATCTTTATTAATACAAAGATTTTCAGCTTTATTAAAAGCGTTGGTTAATATTTTGTTGGTTGTACTCATTTGTTTGACTAATATAGTCATTCCTTATGAAGTCAAAATTAAGAAACATAATTTTGCTTAAAAAATGGAATTTTAAATAATTAAATATTTTTTCAAGTTCCAGTTTTAATTTCTTCATCATCTTTTTTAAATTCCAAC
>Ga0256840_1000579_pt1 | contig 37125 bp, 21 predicted proteins | sample 355202metaG_FD_185969 | JGI IMG/M metagenome (GOLD analysis project Ga0256840, IMG submission 185969) | Hydrothermal vent microbial communities from Mid Atlantic Ridge, Atlantic Ocean - 355-202 | ecosystem: Environmental > Aquatic > Marine > Hydrothermal vents | place: Atlantic Ocean: Mid...
GCGGCAGGAGGAATTCGTGTTTTTCGAGACCTCCCGGGTGGGCCCGGGCGAGGATCGTTCCCTGCTCTTTGTGAAGCCGCGGACATGGCTGATCTGCCGGCCGGGCGATGATGCGGACCGGTTCCTTTGCCGGGCCGAGGCGTGGCTTGAGCGGGGCTGGTTCCTCGCCGGCTGGATCTCCTACGAGTTCGGCACCCTGCTGCAGCCGCTGCGCGGCCTCCCCCCGGCAGGGGAGATGCAGCGGGACGAGGGGGTGCCCCTTGCCCTTTTGGGTGTCTTTGCCGAACCTGTGGTCCATCGTCACGGCAGGGACGAATTCTCCTCCTTTCTCGCCGCCGCCGGTCTGGTTGCCCCGCCGCCTGGCCCGTCCCCGCAATGCAGGGTTGACGGCCTGCGGACCAATATCCGTCGGCAGCAGTACCTGGAGGCGATCCGGAGGATCAGGCGATATATCCGGGCGGGCGATACCTGCCAGGTCAACTTCACCCTGCGCCTTGATTTCGATTTCAGCGGATCGCCGGCCGCTCTCTACCGGCGGCTCCGCCGCAATCAGTCGGTTGCCTACGGCGCCTGGATCCGGCATGGAGGCAGGGAGGTGATGAGCTTTTCACCGGAGCTCTTTTTCCGGGCCGTACCGGGCCTGGTCCGGGTCCGGCCCATGAAAGGAACCATGGCCCGGGGGCGGACCGTCGACGGCGACCGGCGTCGGGCGCGGCTCCTGAAGAACGACGAGAAGAATCGCAGCGAAAACGTGATGATAGTCGATCTGCTCCGCAATGACCTGGCCCGGCTGCTGCATGAGACCGGCGGTGGACAGGTGGTGCCCCGCACCCTCTTTGATGTCGAGGTCTATGAGACCGTGCTTCAGATGACCTCCACCATTGACGCTGTCAGCGGTGAGCGGCGGCATTTCGGTCTGCGCCGCCTCTTTTCCACCCTGTTTCCCTGCGGCTCGGTGACGGGCGCGCCCAAGATCCGGACCATGGAGATCATCCGCGAGCTGGAAAAGGATCCCCGCGGTGTCTACTGCGGCGCCATCGGTTTCTGCGGTCTCGACGAGGCGGTCTTCAACGTGCCGATCCGGACCCTGGAGATCTCCGGCGGGCACGGTTCCATGGGCATCGGTTCCGGCGTGGTCCATGACTCCGATCCCGAGGCGGAGTGGCGGGAGTGTCTGCTCAAGGGGAATTTTCTCACCAGGCCGGTGCCGGTCTTCCACCTGATCGAGACTCTGCTCTGGCAGCCGGGCAGGGGATATCTGCTTTTTGAGGAACACCTGCGGCGGCTGGCGGCATCGGCGCAATATTTTCACTTTCGGCGTGACGGCAGGGAGGTGCGGGACCGGCTCATGTCCCTGGCCGCTTCTTTCGGACAGACCCCCATGCGGGTGCGGCTGCTGCTTGCCCGGGACGGGTCGATCCGGCTCTCGGCCGGGGAGCTTGCCGCCTGGCCGGCGCATATCCTCTCCGCCCGGCCCCGCATCGACGCGCCCCTGCCCGAAGTGTATCTTTCAGATCACCGCACCGATCCCGACGATATCTTCCTGTTCCACAAGACCACCTGTCGCGGGCTCTATGACCGTGAGCGACAGCGGGTGCTGGATCGTGGAGGATTCGAGGTCTTTTTCGTCAACCGCCATGGCGAGGTGACCGAGGGCAGTATCAGCAATGTCTTTGTCCGCAGGAAGGGAACACTGGTCACGCCGCCCGTTCGCTGCGGCCTGCTGGCCGGCACCTTTCGCGGCTGGCTGCTGGCCCGGGGAGAGGCGGAGGAGCAGGTGGTGTCCCTGGAGGATCTTACGGCCGCAGAGGCGGTCTTCATCGGCAATTCCCTGCGTGGCCTGGTGCAGGTGCGCCTGGTTGCGTAAAAGAAGGGGCTGTTACATGCCGCCTGAAGGGGAAGTGGCGGAGACAGGAGAGCGGGAATCATCCGCGCGCCGGGCACGGACGTGCCGGCGCGCGGGTGATGGCCGGGAAGGCTTACTTGCCCTGAACGGCAAGGTTCTTGAATTCGTCCATGTTCAGGGTGCCGCTGTGATCGGCATCGGCCTTGGTGAAGAGTTCTTTGCTGATGCCGACGGCCTCGGCCTCGCTTGCCGAGATGGCACTGTCCTTGTCGGTGTCGACCTGGGTGAAGGACGGGGCCATGGCAAAGGCCGTGGTCGCCATCAGGGCGAGCAGAACTGCAGGAATCATCTTTTTCATTGTCATACCTCCTTGTTGTCAGGTGTTCCCCGGCTCCCGTTGCGGGAGCTGCTGCCGGGAACGGTCTATCGTGTTGCTGGTACAGCGAACATGTTCCATGCCCTCCCATAAGCATTTCCTGTGCCATTAGTTGTTGTTTCTGTTATTCCAGGTAGTTGCGACAAGACACCCGGCCGGCAGCGGCGGCAGTTGTCTGTCCGGAGGGACAGGGAAAAGAGCTTGTTGGTATAACTCGTTGAATTTCCGTTCTTGTGTCTGTGGTGACGTGGCGACGCCGGCTCGCCGGGGCCGTGGATCTTATGCCCGCCTACGGGCGGCTGGCGGTTGACCGCGGAAGAGGAGGACGAAGGCGTGGTGTTGGCAACCGGTGTTGCCGATATCGGTGAACTATTACCGAATCTGCTGACAGAAAACAGCCTGTTTCCGGCTGCCTGGAAAAATGGTTTCCAATAGTGTTCTCTTTTGACTATACTGATACTTTTTCGAGAGATTATTGATTGTACTTGTCATCCGAGCTCTGCTATAGACAATGCGCAGCCAGTCAGCCGGGCAGCTTTTCGGCATCCAGAGGGCACTGAACCGGGCAGAGGAGGTGCATCTGTCGCCTGCCGCCTGCCTGAGCCGGGAGGGTGTGCGCCGCCGGCCCGAAGAGCGGCCAGACCATCGTCAGTGTTTCAGCCAGGACTGTGACCGCATCCTCCACTCGCGGGCCTATGCCCGCTATATCGACAAGACCCAGGTCTTTTCCCTTGTGGAGAACGATCATATCACCCACCGGGTTCTCCATGTCCAGCTCGTGTCCAGGATCGCCAGGACAGTGGGCAGGTTCCTGGGGCTCAACGAGGACCTGATCGAGGCCATCGCCCTGGGACACGATATAGGTCATCCCCCCTTCGGCCACGAGGGGGAGCGGATCCTGTCCAGGCTCTGCCGCCGGCACGGGCTGGACTCGTTCCAGCACAATATCCAGTCGGTGCAGTTCCTGGACCGGTTCGAGCGCAAGGGCCGGGGATGGAACCTGTGCCTGCAGGTGCTTGACGGTATCCTCTGCCACGATGGCGAGGCCAACGCCGTCCGGTTGCGACCGCGGCGGGACAAGGAGTTTTCCGCCCTGGACCGGGAGATGACAGCCAAGGGGCGCGAGCCGGCAACACGCCTGGTGCCCATGACCCTGGAGGGTTGCGTGGTGCGCCTCTGTGACACCATCGCCTATATCGGCCGGGACATCGAGGACGCCATCGAACTCGGCCTGGTCCGGCGGCAGGAGATCCCCTCCCGCTGTGCGTCCGGGTTGGGGACCAGTAACGGTACCATCGTCTATACCCTGGTAACCGATCTGATCACGACCAGCAGCCATGTCCGGGCGGCCCGGCGGGGCGACCCTGAAAACGACTGGATCGGCTTCAGCGGGGAGATCGCCGACCTGCTGCTGGAGCTGAAGAGATTCAACTACCGCCGCATTTATTGCAATCCGGCCTTCAAACCCGATTTCCGGCGGATTCATACCTGCTACGAGCAGCTCTTCTCCCATTACCTCGAGCAGCTCGAACAGGACCCGGCGGGCAGTGATCCCGGCCGCAGTTTTCTCCACTCCATGTCGCAACACTATGTGGAGACCCATTCGGCCGCGGCCATTGTCCGTGATTACATCGCCGGCATGACAGACGAATTTTTTCTGCGCCAGGCCCGACGCCTTGGCTGCGATATTCCCCAGCGTACATGCTTACCAAGCTGAAAATCTTCCTGCCCGGTGAAAACACCCGCATGATCCTCACCGCCACCTTCATCGGCCTGATGGCGGGGGTGGCGATCATCCTCTTTCGTGAAGCCGTGGACCTGGTGCATGAATACGTCTTTGTCAGGGGCTATGAACTGCTGGGGATCGGTGAGGGTGACTGGCGCAGGTTCCTGCTGCCGCTCCTGCCCATGACCGGTGCCGTCCTGCTGATTCCTCTGTCACTGGCCTTTCCGGGCAAGGTCAACGGCTACAGCTTCACCAATTTCCTGCGCCGGGTCAACCTGGAGAACGGGGTCATCCGGGCCCGCAATATCTTCATCAAGGTGGTCAGCACGGCAATCACCATCGGTACCGGCAATTCCGCCGGTGTGGAGGGGCCCATCGCCGTCATCGGCGGAGCCCTCGGCTCCCAGGTCGGTCAGAAAACCCGGGTTTCTGGCCGGCGGATGAAGGTCTACATCGCCGCCGGATGCGCCGGCGGCATCGCCGGTATCTTCAACGCCCCCATAGCCGGTATCTTCTTTGCCGCCGAGATCGTCCTGCTGGGCACCTACGAGATCTCCTCCTTTGCCGCGCTCGTCATCGCCTCGGCGCTGTCCACCGTGGTTTCCCGGGCCTACTATGGCGAGGTCCCTGCCTTTCCCATCCCCGACTATCACATGGTCAATCCCTTTGTCGAGATCCCGCTCTATGCGATGATGGCCCTGATCGTCGCTGTCCTGGCCGTGCTCCACATCCGGTTTTTCTATTTTACCCGCGATCGTTTCGCGGCCCTGCCCATCCATGAGCAGCTCAAACCCATCCTCGGCGCCTTCCTGGTCGGGTGTATCGGCATCGCCTTCCCCCAGGTCATGGGGGACGGCTACAAGTTCATCGAAGAGGTCCTGGCCGGGCACGGCATGGTGAACGTCCTGCTGGCCCTGATCTTCCTCAAGTCCATTGCCACGGCCATCACCCTGGGATCGGGCGGCGCCGGCGGTGTGTTTGCGCCCGCGCTCTTTATCGGCGCGGTCATCGGCGGCGCCTACGGCGGCATCATGCACTCCCTGCTGCCGGACAGCACGGCAACGGCCGGCGCCTACGCCACCATCGGTATCGGCGCCTTCCTGGCCGCCTCCACCCATGCGCCCATGACCGCCATCTTTCTCCTCTTCGAGATGACCGGCAACTACGAGATCATCGTACCGGTGATGCTCACCTCCATCTTGGGAACAGTGATCGCCACCCGGCTCTACCATGATTCCATCGACACCGTGGATTTCACCCGCGAGGGCATCAATATCCACGAGGGCAGGGAGGTGGCGATCATGAAGTCCATCAAGGTGGGCAAGGCCATCACCGAGGACGTGGATTTCATCAGCGAGAACGCCAATATCAACCAGTTGCTGGAATTGTTCCGCATCGCCAAGGATTCGTTTTATTTTCCGGTCATCAACCACAAGGGACAGATGGTGGGCGTGGTCTCCATGCAGGACGTGAAGACCATCCTCCACGACGAGGAACAGCGGGTCTGTCACCTGGTCGGTGCCATCTGCAGTCGCGATGTCATCTTCCTCACCCCGGACGACAACCTCTACGACGCCATGCTGCTCTTCGACGTCAAGGGGATCGAGGAGATCCCGGTGGTGGAGAGTGCGGAGAATCCCTGGGTCCTCGGTATGCTCAAACGCAGGGACGTGATCGCAGCCTATAACCACGAGGTCCTGAAACGGGGCATCGCGGAAAAGGCGGAAAGCATCCGTATGCTCTGCTCCACCACTTGAGAATTTGTAAAAGTTCAGCAGCACGCCATCTGCACGCGCTCGTGGCTGGCCGCATAGACGGCCAGCCACGATCACGCACAGCAGCTGACGCACTGCTGAACTTTGAACAAAAGAGTCGGTCTTTTCAGGTGGTTGCCCATAGCGGTGAACTATTACGAGAATTTGTTGCAGGGCATCGGCCAGGGGCCAGGGGACGGCAGGACAGGAGTGTTCGTGCCGCCCGCGGTGCAACGAATACGCCCCCTGTCTGATTCGCAATAGTTTGCCGTTATTGGCAACTTGCTGATATATCAATATTTTTCCCTGATTTTCATCGGTTGTCGTGTCTCCGGAGACATGGCGGTTTACCCGAAATCATCGCCGGTCACGCTTTCTTGGTGGCATCCGAAGCGGGAAATGATTACAGAATAAGTGTACCGATCAGGAAGAGGCAGCGTGGACACGAAACAGGTGCAGGGAAGCGGGGCTGAACAGCCGTCCTGCCGCAGGCTGTTGAGAATCACCCTTTTCTCCTTTGGCTTCAAGCACGGCTATGCCGAGGCGGACATGGTCTGGGACGTGCGATTTCTTCCCAACCCCTACTGGGTCGCCGAGCTGAAGGAGTCCACCGGCAGGGAACCGGCCACTGCAGCCTATGTTCTTGCCAACAGGGTGGGCAGGGAATTCCTTGCACGCATCGAGTCGATCCTGCTGTTCCTGGTCGAGCAGTACCGGGCCGGGGGGCGAACGGACCTGCGCCTGGCCATCGGCTGTACAGGCGGCCGGCACCGTTCCGTGGCCGTGACCGAGCACCTGCGGCGCTTTTTCGCCGATCTGCCGGTGGAGCTGCACGTTTTTCATCGCGATATCGACAGAAGCTAGCCGTGGTGCAATCATCTGGAGACAGAGAACAGGAGGGAACCATGAAAGAACTGATGAAGAATGTCGTTTATGCCGGTGTGGGAGCGGCCTTTCTTACCAAGGAGAAGATCGAGGAGCTGAACCGGGAGCTGGTGGAAAAGGGCAAGATGACCCAGGAAGAGGGGAAAAAGTTTGTCGAGGAACTGATCAAGAAGTCGGAAAACGCCAAGGACCAGCTGGAACTCTGGATCAGCCAGCGGGTGGAGGACAGGATCAGGCAGTTGAACCTGGCCACCAGGGACGAGCTTGCCGACCTGAAGCGACAGGTGGAGGAGCTGCAGGTTGCCATCAATGCCCGGGCCGATGAAGAGCAGTAGCATCGGGGGCCCTGGTACGTCTGCATGTTCAGCATCAGGAAACTCGGCGCCATCAGCCGGACCTACAGGCACCTGAACCGGTACCACCGGGTCCTGCGGGTATTGTTCAAGTACGGCTTCGAGGACTTGGTGGATCGTCTGCACATCGACCAGTACCTGGAGTCGGGCCTGCAGATGATCAATCGCAGGCCGCGGGAGCAGATCAACCGGTTGTCGCGACCCGAGCGGCTCCGCCTGGCCCTGGAAGAGCTGGGGCCGACCTTCATCAAGCTTGGCCAGCTCCTTTCCACCCGTCCCGATTTCATCCCCCCAGAATACCTGCACGAACTGGCCAAGCTCCAGGACGAGGTGCCGCCCTTTGCCTACGACGAGGTCCGTACGATCTTTGTCGAGGAGACCGGACATCCGCCGGAGGAACTCTTCGCCTATTTCGATACCGAGCCCTTGGCCGCTGCCTCCATCGGCCAGGTGCATCACGCCCGCCTGATGGACGGCGCCGACGTGGTGGTCAAGGTCCAGCGGCCGGATATCGAGAGCATCATCGCCGTGGACCTGGAGATCCTGGCCCACATCGCCAGCCTCATGGAGCAGTACCTGGAGGAGGTCCAGGGGCACCATCCCACGGCCGTGGTGCACGAGTTTGCCCGCTCCCTGTCGCGGGAGATCGATTTTTCCCTGGAGCTGTTCAATATCCAGCGCTTCGCCCGGCAGTTCGAGGGCAACGACACCATCCACGTCCCCCTGACCTATCCCGAGTTCAGTTCCGAACGTATCCTGGTCATGGAATATGTGGACGGCATCAAGTCCTCCAAGGTCGACCTGCTACGCGAAAAGGGATATGATCTGGCACTGCTGGCGGAGCGGGGCGCCAACCTGGTCATGGAACAGATCTTCGTGCACGGTTTCTTCCATGCCGATCCCCATCCCGGCAATATCTTCGTCCTGCCCGGCAACGTGGTCTGCTTCATCGATTTCGGCCAGATGGGACGGCTCTCCCGCAAGGACCGGGAGGACTTCACCAGCCTGGTCCTCAACCTGGTGGCCGGCAACGAGCGTAAGGTGACCAGTGGTGTCCTCAGGCTGACCATCCAGCAGGGCGAGGTCAACCGGGACGACCTGGCCCGGGACCTGGGCGACTTCATGGACCGTTACCTCTACCGTCCCCTGGGCGAGCTCAAGGCCGACCGTATCCTCCAGGATCTCCTGGACCTGGTCAGCAAGCACCGGCTCTCGCTCAAGCCCAATCTGTACCTGATGATGAAGGCGCTCAGCACGGTGGAGGGGGTAGGCCTGATGCTGGACCCCAACCTGGAGCTGGTGCGGCTGGCCGAACCCTTCATGAAAAAGGTCCGGTTCGGCAGGCTGCAGCCGGGCCGGCTGGCCGAGGAGTTCAGGGAGACCGGCGGCGAGTACCTGTCGCTGCTGCGTGAACTCCCTGCCGAACTCCGTTTCATCCTCAGGCAGATGCGCGAGGGACACCTGCGCATCGAGTTCGAACACCGCGGTCTCAGGGCCCTGGAAAAGACCCTGGACCGGGTCTCCAACCGCATCTCGTTTGCCATCGTCCTTGCCTCGCAGATCATCGGTTCCTCGCTGGTGGTCCTCTCCGATATTCCACCCCGCTGGTACGGTGTCCCGGTCATCGGTCTGATCGGCTTCCTGTTCGCCGGCATCATGGGATTCTGGTTGCTGGTCTCCATTATCCGCCACGGCCGGGTGTGACCGCTTACAAAAACGAGATTGATAAATCATGACCTTGTATACCCTGTGAGGGGGTACTGATATCACCGGACTGAACCGGGCCTCATTTTTTTTCTTCCCTGGTTGATTGTGGATGGTGTTTCTGCTAGATTTTTCCAGGTTCGCACTCCGGCGGCTGTCCGCTGCCGGCAATGGTTCCGGACCGGGCCGGATCTCCGGTCTTTCCGGGCAAGACGAAAGGAGAGAAGAGATGAGTCGGAAAATCGGTGTGTTGTTGTGCCTGTGCCTGCTGCTTGGCAGCGGCAAGGTCCTGGCAGGTGGCGGTCAGAGCTATCCCAATGGCGCGGAAGGATTCCTGAGCGGCATGGTGCCGCCGCCGGGATTCTATTTCCTCGATTATGTCTATTTCTACGGGGCTGACACCATGAAGGATGACAATGGCGACGATATCGGGGCCTTTGACAGTGTTTCGGTGCTCGCCAATGTCTTTCGTTTTCTCTGGATCAGTGACAGGAAGATCCTCGGCGCCAATTACGGCATGCATGCCTTTGCCCTGGTGGCGGGTGCGGACCTGGATTTCAACGCGCCGGTCGGCCCGCAGGCAAAGAGCTCGTACAGCAACACCGATATCCCCTACTTCATCTACAGTCCCTGCATCCTGTCCTGGCACCTGATGGACGGCCGGCTGCACCTGGCCGCTTCCCTGGCCGATATCTACATCCCCACCGGCCAGGATGACGGCAACATGGCCTCGGTGGGCCAGAACTTCTGGACCATCGAACCGGTCTTCGCCGTCACCTACCTGGTCGACAACTGGGAGTTGTCCGCCAAGTTCATGTATGACTTCAACACCAGCCAGGACCGGTATGCCACGGTCTACGGTGTCGAGGTCGACCGCGACCCCGGCCAGGAGTTCCACGTCGATTACTCGCTCTCCTATGCCTTCAGCCCGCACTTCAGGCTTGGGGCAAGCGGCTACTACTACACCCAGACCACGGACGATTCCTTTGACCTGGACGAATCCGTTCCCGCCCCGGTGCGCGAGCTGCTCCGCCGGGACGAGACCAGCCACAGCCGTGTCTTTGCCGTCGGCCCGGGTCTCTGGTACAATTACAGGAACATGTTCTTTTCGTTGCGCAACCAGTATGAACTGGCTGCCCGCAACATGACTCAAGGGTTCAATATCTGGGCAAAATTCACCTACGCCTTCTGAGCCCCGGCTCCAGGTCGACGTTCAGCCCGCCGTCCCCGGTCTCAGGCCGGGGACGGTTTTTCCAGTTCCGTGCCCACGGCAACCGCCAGCTCCTCCATGGTGTAGGGTTTCTTGATGAAACCGCCGGCCCCGAGCTCCATGGTCTTGCGGATCTCCTCGGTCTGTGAGTAGCCACTGGCGATGACCGCCTTCTGGCCCGGGTGGCGGCGCAGGATCTTTCGGAAGGTTTCCAGGCCGCTCATGCCCGGCGCCATGACCATGTCCAGCAGGACAAGGTCGGCGTGGTGGTGTTCCATGTATTCCACCGCCTCTTCCCCCGAGGCCACTGCCTCGACCCTGTAGCCGAGCAGGAGGAGCATCTGGGTGGCGATGTCCCGCTGCAGCGGATCGTCATCCACCACCAGGATCAGTTCCCCCCCTCCCTTGAGATCACAGATCTCCACCCGCTCTCCTTCGCCTTCCCGCTCTTCCCGGGTCAGGGGGAAATAGAGGGAAAAGGTGGTGCCGTCACTGTCGCTGCTCACCCGTACCGTACCGTCGTGGTCCTGGACCGTGTTCCAGACAACGGTCAGGCCGAGACCGGTGCCGCTTTTTCCCATGACCTTGGTACTGTAGAAAGGCTCGAAGATATGTTCCCGGTCATTGGGGGGGATTCCCGGGCCGGAATCGGTGATCTCGAGCACCCCATAGACACCCCTTGCAATACCCAGTTCGGTGGCGGTCTCCAGGTCGACTTCCTGCCTGCGGGTGGCGATCACGATCCTGCCCCGCTGGCCCACCGCCTCCACCGCGTTGGTCACCAGGTTCATCAGGCATTTGCCGGTGTGGATGGCGGAGCAGCAGATATTGCCACTGTCCGGGGCCAGCAGGATGTCGAACCTGATCTCGGGATATTTCCGCCGCAGGTCGGCGAATTCCGGCGTTTCCAGGTAGTCGGTGACCAGGCTGTTCAGGCTGTGCACCTTCCTGGTGGAGGCGACGCCGCGGGCCACGGTGAGGAGATCGGCCACCACGGCTGCCGCCCTCTGGCCGGAGCGGCGGATCTCCTCCAGTGGTCCCCGCAGTTCGTTGTCCGCATCCAGGTTCATGAGGAGCAGCTCGGGATAGGAGACAATGCCGGAGAGGATGTTGTTCAGGTCATGGGCCACGCCGCCGGCCATGAGACCGATGGCCTCCATCCGCTTGGCCTTCTGCAGTTGCCGCTCCGCGGTGGCCCGGGCCTGTTCCGCCTCCTTGACGTCGGTGATGTCGAGGAGAACCCCGATGATACCGTTGATGCGGCCGTCGACGTCGAAAAAGGGTGCCCGGTGAAAGACCACCTGCCGGGACCGCGGGCCGGTGCCGCTGATCCGGGCCTCGTAGATCTGCAGGCCGGGCTCTGCCAGCAGTTGCCGGTCCCTGTTCCGCTCCAGTGCCGCCAGGTCGGCCGGCACCAGCTCTTCAAAGGTCCGGCCGATGATTTCCTCGTGGCGGAGGCCGAAAAAGTACTCGAAGCTCCTGTTGCAGCCGATGATCATGCCCCGGCAGTCCTTGTAGTAGAAGGGAACCGGAATGGTGCTGGTCAGCTCCTGCTGAAATTGCAGGGATCCTGCCAGGTTCCGTTCCACGGCGTGTCGTTTGCGGATCTCTTCTGTCAGGCTGTCGTTGACCTCATGCAGTTCCCTGGTTCGTTTCCTGACCAGGCTCTTCAGGTTGTTTCTGTACTGGTCCACCTGTTCGTGTACCCGCTGCATGCGGCTGAAGTAGATGCCCAGGGTGAAGATGATGAGAAAGCTGGCCGTGTTGATGGCACCGGTATAAGGCGCGATGTGCAGCCAGGTGGAGTGCAATCCCCCTGCCAGGAGCAGTTGTTTGACCAGGTGACCGATGGAGCGGGAAACAGCAAACAGGACCAGGAAGGAGGTGAGCATGAAGACATACTGGCAGAAGAGATTTTCCTGGTTGTTCTTCCGCCAGTTCATGGCAATCAGCAAACAGAGTACGCTGAGGACGAGGATGATCACCGAGCCTGCGATATCGGTTATCCTGACCGGCCACCAGGGAAGGGTCATGTGTGCCGCCTCCAGCGCCACAGGGCAAAAAGGAGGAAGAGAAAGGCCGGCACCAGCAGGAAATGGTCAAGCCGGGTGGCGTAAAAGAGAAGATCCAGGGGGCCCATGGCCCGGAAGGAGGTGATCATGGAGCCGTTTTTGAGAAAGCGGGCATGGGGGATCACCTCGTCCAGCCAGTGGCCGGTGATGGTGGTGATATTCCAGAGGATGATGCAGCAGAGAAAGAGCCTGAAGGGGCGCCAGCCGGCACCCTGCTGGTCCCGGCGCCGGAGACGCCACAGGAGGTACCCCATGCCGGTGAGGAAGAGCAGGTGGCCGATCTGGTGGGAGACCAGGCCCTCGGCCCCGCCGTGAACCTGGACAGCCAGGGCCGGGGTGGGCAGCAGCAGGAGCAGCCAGCATGACGGTAACAGGATCGTTGCCCGGGGCCGGCGTCGGGCATGGCGGCCGGACCGCGGGCGGTGCCATGCCAACGGCGGCAGCAGACCGGCAGCCGGTCGCTGTCCTCCGGAGCTCCTGGTGCCTGGAGAGGACAGGTATGTTGTGCGAAAATTCATGGGCCGTAAACACCTTGAATGTACCGGGAGGCCGGGCTGTGCTCCCGGGGAGGCGGCAAGCCCGGCGCGGCGTGCCGCAGTTCCGGAAACCGGCCCGGTAATCCGCTTTCCTGCCGTGGGAATCGGCTCCTGTTACAGGGTAGTATAAGGGAAGGTGTTATGGCTTGTCAAACTCGTGGTATCGAAAAGCAGGGCTGACGCCGGGGCTATTTTTTCTTCCAGGTCCCGTTGACCTTGACAAACTGGCCGGCCGGCGTCTTTTCGATGGCCTTTTTCCCGGCCAGGACCTCCACGGCCTGCAGGGAGGTCCTGTTGCGCCTGGCAATCTCCTGGTAGTGCTGCTTGCGCTTGGCATTGATGGTCTGGATCAGGCGCGCCACCTCCGGCGACGGTGGCTTGACCGGTGCCAGGTAGCCGGTGGCCGTTTCTCCCACCAGCCCCTTGATCTTTGCCATCCGCAGGTCGATGGCAAAGGCGGGCTGGCAGATCAGGGACAGGACCAGGATGAGCAGAAAGAGGCTTTTTTTCATGGGAATCCTCCGTGTGGCAGTAGTCGAAAATCAAAAGCAGGGATGCAACAGCCGGCGATCATGGTAAGAGTTCGCCGCTATCGGCAACGACCTAAAAAGACCGACACTTTTACCGATCATGTTATCGTCACCGGCGGCATTGCCGCGGACGCCGACGGGCAGAGGGTTCAGAAGAGGCCGGAATCCTCGCTGAGCACATTGTCAAGCTCCTTTTCCACCTTGACCCGGATCTCGTGCTGGATCTTGACATTGAGGTTGATGGTGATCGGTTTTTCCGGTGCCTCCATGCGCACCGTCGGCGAGCAGCCGGTGGTGACCAGGGCGAGAAAGAGGAGAGGAATGAAGATTCGGTACATTGTTCCTCCTTGGAAAGCGGGTTGAGAAGGGGCCTGTCAGCCGCGGCAGCACGGTCTTCATGGACTCGCGGCTGGAGACTGATTGTAGTGCTGTTGGATGGATTTGTCCAGTTCATCTGTCAGGGCGCGGCTGTAGCGCAGGCTTTTCAGGAGCGAAAGCAGGTTCTGCTCGGTGTCGATATTGAGGTAGACCGGCCGGGAGGTCTCCAGCCTCGGGCTGTGTCCCTCCAGGTGGAGAGCGACGTTGAGCTGGCCATCGGGCCGGTAGTCCACCCTGGCGGTGAGAAGGTTGTAGCGGAAGTCCTCCATGGCCCTGAGGGCGTAGCCGGTGACCTCCATCGCCGCCAGGCCGCTTTTTTTCGCAGGGCGATAGCGGATGACGCCGCCCGGGGGACGGTTGTGCAGCTCGCCGTCCCGGATACGGATCCCCTCGGTTGTCAGGTGGACCGGCAGCCTGCCATCCACCAGGCCGCTGACCTGGAGGTCCTTGACCTGCATGAGGCGGACGATCTCGGCCAGGTCGAAGCCGCTGATGGTGATGATGGCGGTGGTGTCGGGCGCGGCCGGGTCGAGGACGAGGTCGGCGGCGGTGACCTTGCCGCCGAAGAGGCGGGCCGTGAACCGGCTTATGCGCAGTCGCGGTCCCCTTTTGTCAGAAGGGGGGACGAGGGAGAGTACCGCCTCCAGGTCCTCGGCCCTGATGCCCGCATCCAGGCTGGCCAGGGTGATGGTGGCCGGCGAAAGGGATTCGGGCCGTGGCAGGACCCGCATCTTTCCCGCGAGACTAAGCCCGGAAAAGACAATCTCCCCGGCCCTGCCGGCTCCGTCGTCCAGACGGACACCGATCTGCAGGGCAGGGGGGGCGTCGCCGGACCAGGACGCTGTGCCGGTAAGGGCGAGGCTGCCCCGGTCAAGATCAAGGGGGAGTTCAGCCGGCAGGCTGGAGAGAGGATGCTCGGGGCTGAAGCGGATGGGCGCGCTGGTCCGAAATGCAGTACCGCCCCGGGCAGATGCCGGATCGTGGTGGAAGGTCGCCGTCACTCTTCCCGGGAGTTGTCCGGCGGAGAATGTGACCTGGCCCTGTATGCGGCGGTTATTGGCCTGCAGGTCGAGGATGAGGTCCGAGAGCGGGAGCCGGTGGCCGCGGCCGGCAATGGCCAGGCCCGGGGAGCTGAGCACGGCCCGGATGCGCCATTGGTCGTTTTCGCCGGTGAGGCTGCGGACAGTGACGGAGGCCGGCTGCAGGCGCAGGCCGCCCTTGCCAGCGGTGAGAACAGATGGTGTCAGCAGCCAGTCGCCCGGCTGCACTGTCCATCGGTCCGGACCGATGGTGATGTCAGTCTGCTGTCGCGGAACCAGGACCAGGCCCTTGAGGTGGAGATCCCCATGGCGTATGCTGCCGGTTTTCAGCCGGAAATTCCCGGCCAGGCGTACGGTGGTCCGCCCGGCCAGCACATCGATGGCCAGGGCCGGCCTGATCGCGACTTGCTTGCAACGCCAGGAGGCTGTGCTGATGCCCGTGGCTGTCCATGGCCGGTCCGGCGCCGGTTGCAGGAGCAGTTCCGATCCTTTTCTCCTGTAGGTGCCGGCCAGTGCCAGGTCCATGGTGGCGGCGGCAAGTCCCGGTCCCTGCAGGCCGGTGAGGGAGAATCGTGATGTCTTGTCAAGAACGACTCCCTGGCCGTCCGGCGGGATGGTTCCGTCGAGCCGCAGGAAGAGCCGCTGCAGGGACAGGGAGGCAGCACCTGTCCTGCCGGCGTCCAGCTCCAGGGAAAAGGATGGCTCCCTGGCCCTGGTTTCGATCCAGCCGCGGCCGTCGATGGTGCCGCTGAGAGGGGGCAGTTTCCAGCCTGCTCCTGCCGCGGCCAGCACCAACCGGTCCAGCCGCAGGGTGAGGTTCCAGGTCAGGCGGCCCCCGTGGCCTGCATCCGGGAAAAGGCGGAAGATCCCGGCCTCCGGCGTCCGGCCGTCCTCCAGCCGCAGGGAGAGCCTGTTGTCCCGGGACAGGTCGGCTGCCAGGTGGAGAGGCGTGTCACCGGAGTCCTTCACGGCAAGGTTGCCGTGCACCCCCTTGTTGTCTATCCCCATCTCCAGTGAGAGATCCTTGCCCGCCAGGGGACCGGCCCGCCGGCCGCTGAGAACGAGCCGCCGGATGAGCAGCCGGTGCAGCGGGATCCGCTTTTGCCAGGCCGGATCGGGCAGGGAGAGAGGCAGGGGGGGCCGGGAGGCCTTGCCGCCATGAACCGGTTCCGGCAGGTCGACGGTCATCGAATCCATGACGATCCGGTCCAGGCGGCCGGTACGGAGCCCGGCGGCGGTATAGGTGGCGGTGAGCTGTTCCATGCGGATCGCGATCCGGTGGCCGGCCAGGGGGAGGGAAAAGGCGATGGTGTCAAAGGAGAGCCTGTGCAGGGAGAACCGGGAAACCCGTACTTCGATGTCAGTGGCTCCCTGCAGACGCAGGATCTGACCGGTGGCCAGGGCGAGCAGGGGACGGCGGGCAGCGATCAGCAGAAGGAGAGAGGTCAGGAGAAAGAGAGCCAGGAACTTGATGGTCCGCATGTCATCGTTTCGTCATCGTTGCCGGCCGGCCCGTTGTTTTTTCTTCAGCCAGGCCCGCCACCAGTCGTTGAGGAGCCGGGCCGGCGTCATCCGCTGGCCGCGGACGAGAAGCCGGGCCCGCTGTCCTTCGCGCAGCCGTCCGGTCACCTCTTTTGGCAGGGCCAGTTCAAGGATGAAGACCGGTCGGAACAACTGGATACGGTAGCGCTGTTCCAGGGTTCTGCCGCCACTGGCCACCGCCTCCTGGCGGACATCCAGCGGTCCGCCGTAGAGTGCGGCCAGGGCCGGGTGGGGCAGCTCCATGGTGGCCCTGGGCGCCACCCGTGACAGGACGGCCGAAAACGCCCCGGCTCCGACATCACGCATGTCCACGGACAGCGGCCGGCCCACCAGGGTGCGCAGGGTGTCGATGTCGTCCTGGGCCGCGGCGGCGACCAGGTGCTTCTGGCCGGCACTGATGATCCAGAGGATCTCCGTGCCCCGACCGAGGAAGGTGGATTCCAGGGTCTCGATGTCCGGAGCGATGACCATGCCGTCCGCCGGAGCGGTGATCCGCAGGGCGGCCCTGTCCTGTGCCAGTAGACGTTGTTTGGCCTCCAGGGCATGCTGCTGTTCCCTGATGATCCGCAGGCCGGTCAGGTCTTCACGGCTGTGGGCCAGCCGGCTCTTCACCTCCAGTTGCGCAAGCTGCAGATCGGTTTCGGCCAGGGAGGCGGTCAGCTCCGGGTTGTCGAGGACCAGGAGCAGGTCGCCGGCATGGACCCTGGCCCCGTCCCTGATGACCACCCGCCGCACAAAGCCGGGTGCCCCGGCCCGTACCCGGACCTGGTGCTCATATTCCACCACCGCCGGCACCGTGGTCCGCCTGTGCCAGCCGGCAAACCGGAAGACCAGTGTGGCCAGCACAACGGTGAGCAGCAGCCGCAGGCCGAGATGGCGCAGCAGGTGCGGGTTCTGCTGCCGGTACAGGGGCAGCCGCTGCAGGAAACCATACACCGGCATGCCGATCCAGACAAGGACCGCGCCCATGGTGATGAAGATCCCCAGCCCACCGGCCATCATGGAGGCCAGGTAGCCCAGGGAGAGCACCACCAGGATTCGCCAGAGGAAGATCGCCACGCCGTAGATTCTGATGAAACCACGTCGGCCGCCACGGTAGCGCAGGGACGGTGGCGGGGTGCCGAGGAACCAGTGCGCGGCCAGCCCCTTGATGTACTGATAGGCCAGGCCGTAGAGATTGGGGATGTTGACCAGGTCGGAGAGGACATAGTAGCCGTCAAAGCGCATCAGTGGATTGGCGTTGAAGAGGAGCGAGCTGATGCCGGCCACCAGGACCGTGTTATGGGCAATGAATCCGGTGGGGCTGGCCGGATCGCGGGCCCAGAGCAGGATGGCGAGCCAGGCGATCATGGTCTCGGCCAGGATGCCGGCCAGGGCCACGTGGATCCGCTGCCAGCGGGAGGTAAAGGTCCAGGAGGAGGTGGCCTCCACATAGGTGAGGGGGATGAAGAGGATGAACAGGATACCGGCCTCCGGGACCTGGCCGCCGTAGAGTCGGGCCGTGAGCGCGTGGGAGAGTTCGTGCAGCAGCTTGAGGGTGAACCAGATCAGCCAGATGATGAGCAGGTTGGCACCGGAGAAGAACCCGGTTGCCTGGTGGCTGAACTCCTGCCAGTGGCCGGCCAGGGTGGCAAGGGCAGTGACGGCCAGGAGCAGCCAGAGGAGCAGGAAGGGGAGACCGGCAAGACGCACCAGCCGGGTCGGCAGGCGGCGGAGCAGGGGATCGGGATTGAAGAGCGGCAGCTTGAAGGAGATCAGGTTGAGACGGCCCAGCCGTTGCAGGTGCCGCCTCTGCCGTTCCTGGTCCAGGTGCTCTGTCATGGCCTGGTCGTGCCGCAGGAGCTGCTGCCGGTCAAGCCAGGAGATGATGGCCATGGCCTGCTCCGGGGTAAGCTGTTTCCTGCCCTGCCGGTTGACCGTCTGCAGCAGGTCATCCATGGTCCGGGCCCGGGCAAGGGCGATGGCCAGGAGGTACTCTTCCCTGCCGATGCGGAAGTAGAGATGGCGCACCGGATCTTCAACAATGTAGCATGGTTCGCCGCCATCGTCCACCGGACTGAAGCGGAGTTCCGGTCGCAGAGCGGGCAGTGACTGGGTCTTTGCGGACATGAGCATGAGGTAACAGGTCGCCGGTCTCGAGAACGACCTCGAACTGCAGGTACTTTTATGCTTTGACAGGGTGCGGTTTGCCCCTGGCGCCAACTCTCCTGCAATACCGGCCTTTACATCAGAAGAGCAGGTCCGAGAGCCTCAGCAGGGTGGTCCAGGGGCGGTGCAGCAGGATCCAGCCCAGGCTGCGATGGCCGCAGTCGATCCTTGCCTCGCCCCGCATGCCCGGCCGGAGCCGGCCGCTGCTGTTGTCGGCCGTCAGCTCGGCGATGAAGACATTGCGCATATCACGGATGCGGGACTTGGGAATGATCCGGTCGATGGTGCCCTGCCAGCGGTGATCCGGGTAGGCGTCGAAACGGATACCGACCGCCATGCCGGAACGGATCCTGCCGATATCCTCTTCATCAATGGCCAGTTCGATGTCCATTTTCTTCAGGGGCGCTACCTCGAACAGGGTCTGTCCCTTGGTCACCGGTCCCCCTTGGGCCCGCTTCAGGTCGCCGGTGAGAACGATGCCGTCCACCGGGCTGACCAGGAGCAGGTGCTGCTGCCGCGTCCGGAGCAGCTTGATCTGCTGGTCGAGCCGTTCCATATCCAGGCGGGCGATCTGCGCGGCCGGGGTGTCGCCCTGGGCCAGGGCACGGTCGCGGATCCGTGCCGCCTTGTCCTGTTCCGCGGTCAGGGCGGCCAGCCGCAGGGTGATCTCACGGCCGTCCAGGCGGGCGAGCGGCTCACCTGCCCGGACCCTGTCCCCGGAGTCCACCAGAACCTTGTCGAGAATGGTGTCGAACCGGGCCACGACGTAGCGGGTGGTTAGCGGTCTGACCTGGGCAGTGGCCGGAACCCGGTAGGGAAACGGCACCAGCATCAACATGAGCAGCGCAAGCACGGCCGCTACGGCCAGGAGCCTTCTGGCCGGCCCGGATTGCGGACCCTGTCGCTGCCGTTGCCAGGGGCGCCGGTGCAGAGCCTGGATGGTGGCAGCCAGCAGGGAACCGGTTCGCTCCGTCCGGTCCCGGACAGCAGTCCATGTCGCAGCCGGTGGCTGCTGCTGCCAGAGGAGCAGGAGTCCGGCATCCGTGCCCGTGTCGCCGGCCAGGGGCAGGGCAGCCACGCAACCGCTGCCCGTGCTTCGGCCGATCTCGGCCAGGACCGGTGAGTCCAGCTCTGCTGCCTCTTCCGGAGCGGGCCAGCACAGGGGATGGCCGCGGCCCGAGCATTCGGCAAGCCCCTTTTCCATCGCCCGGCTCTGCTGCGTCCGCCGGTCCGGAGTACTGATATCGGACAGCGCCACCAGGGTCATGCGCCCTTTGCCTGTCCTGCAGCCCAGGGCCACCCGGTCGCATCCCGTCAGGTCCCGCAGGCCGGCGGTGAGATGGAGAATGCCTTCCCTGCCTCCCCTGTTCAGGGCCTCGGCCACCAGCTCCATGAGGGCGGCATCGTCCTCCCTGCCGGTGTCCGGCGTGGCCATGCGCATCTGCAGGTCCAGGATGGCGGCAAGAAGCTGGGCAATGACCAGGAAGGATTCGATGCCGCCCGGTTCTGTCCGGAAGACCAGGGTCAGGCAGGTGGAAGTCGGCCTGTTGCCGAGAGGGCAGGCGGCAAGATGGACCCCTGGTCGGCCGGCAAGGGAGCGGGTAATGGCCTGGTCAGCGGCCAGGGCACTGCGGGCTGTTTCGGCAAGCAGCTTTTCCATGTCCGGTGCCCAGGCCAGGGCCTGGCGGGAGAGGAGGGTGGCGGCAGACTTCAGCCCCTTGTCCTGCCGCACGAAGACCACGGCGCCGGCTGCATTGAGCAGGCCGATGGCATGGCAGAGAAAATCGTGCAGAAGCCGGGCACGATCATCCGCCGGCCTGTGGCTGAAGAGGGTGGTGAGCCGGTGGAGATCCGGCTGCCTGATCCTGGTGCCGGGCTGTTCCGGGCCGGCTGCCTGCTGACTGGTCAAGGGAAAGGAAGCTGCGGTAAGCGCTCACAGGCACCGCATCTTTGCACGGTCGTGCCTGGCCGCATAGAGGGGCTATAGCGGTCAGGCACGCCAGCACAAACCTGCGGCGCCTGAGAGCGCTTACACCGTTGAGGTCGAAAAAACGGATAGCTGGACATCCCGTGAGGGGGTACAAGCTGCGGGTTCGAGAGTGCCGGGGCATCAGGTCGGAGACCGGCCCGGCAGAGGGGCTGCGGAATCACTGCTGCCGGCTTTTCTCCCCGTCCGCAGCGCCTGCAACCTGCTGGCTCAGGACCCGGGTGAGGACATCATGCAGCCGGCGGGCCGCGGACAGCGTCATGCCGATGCGGCAGTCCACGGGCAGGGTGCTTTCACCGGTTGCCGGATCGGTGAGCGGACCCGGGGAGCAGTTGAGAATCAGCTCGTCGCCGTTGATATTGATGAGAAACTGGGAGGCAAAGGTGGCCGAAGTCTCATTGTAACGGACCCTGATCTGCTGCTGTCTGCTCTGCTGTTCGGTCATGTTCGTTTTCTCCCGCGGAAAGGGTGAGGATGAGGTGGCAGCGGCTGCCGCTGGCTAGGGCATGTTCCGGGTTGGGGATCCGGACATGAACCGATACCGTGCCGCTTCGGGCGTCGATGACCGGCGAGATGAAATCGATGGTACCCGTGGCCCCGGTCTCGCCGATGCGGACCTGCACCGTCTGGCCTGTCTTCAACTCCCTGGCCGCTGCCGGCGGCAGGTGGAAGCGGCCGAGCAGCGGGTCGAGCTGGACCAGGGTCAGGAGCGGTTCGGTATCCGCACCGCCCACCAGTTCAAATTGTTGTTTGTATACCCTTTCCACCACGCCGTCAAGAGGGCTGCGCAGCTTTTTCTCCTCTATTTTCGCCTCGATAACCCGGACATCCAGCTTCTTCAGCCGCTGCGCCTCCAGGGCGGACTGCAGACGTGCCCTGGCCATGGCCAGGTCGGTGCGGGCGCTGATCATCTCGCGGGGCCGGGCATTGCCGCTTTTCTCCAGCTCCTGCAGAAGTTCGAGGCGGTTGCGGCGCATGGTGACCAGGGCCCGGGCGGCATCGATCTCTCCATGGAAGGCCGCGGCCTCGCGGGCCGCAGCCAGGTTGGCCTTCAGCACCCGGCTGTCCAGCTCGGCCAGGAGCTGGCCCGTCCGGACCGGAGCGCCGTCGTCCACATGCAGGGCCTCGATCCGGTCGCGAAAGGGTGCCGAGATATCGACAACCTGGTTCGGCTCGAGAAAACCCTCGAACTCTGCCGCCGATGCCGCAGAGGCAACGGTCAGGAGAAGGACTCCGGCCATGAGGAACAGGCCGGCCCGGAGCGGGACCGGCGGGCTACTGTTTCCGGACATGGAGGAGCGGCAGGTCATCGTCGGGGTTTTCCTCGGTAAAGACGACCCGGTTGTTCTCCACCAGGATGCCCATGGACCGGTAGAGATTGTAGAGGGAATAGTTGTAGCTCAGCTCGCTCTTGGCAAAGAGTTCCTCCGAGTCGGTGAGCCGCTGGCTGGCATCCATGAGCTGGTAGAGGACCTCGCCATAAGGCTGGTTGTTGGCCAGCAGGTAGTCGACCCGTGAGAGCAGGGCCTTGACCTCCTGGTCATCGGCCTGCATGATCTGGTAGGCCTGGACCATGGAACGGTAGTTCTTGACCAGTTCCCGGTAGGAGACCCTGGTCTCGAGAAGCACATTTTCCACCGTGGTATCCAGCTGGTGCAGGAGCTGGCGGATCTCCAGCCGTTTCCGCAGGTTGCGGGCCTCGGCCCCATTGTTGCCCAGCGGGTACTCGAACCTGAGCCCGGCCACGTAGCTGGGACCGCCCTCGTCGAACTGGTTGTCCCAGGCCGAGCCGTAGCGGTAGTCACCGTCCAGGCCCTTGACATAGGTCTGGAAGAAGAGGTCGAGGTCCGGCAGGAGTTCGTTTTCCGACCGCTCCAGCCGCAGGTAGGCGGACTGAATCTGGCGGATGGCCTGGGCCACCTCCGGCCGTTTGTCCAGGCTGGTCTGGAGGGCATGATCAAAGCTGACCTCCACCATCCTGTCGGCCGGCAACTGACGGGTCACCATCTCCAGGCCCTTTGCATTGAGCAGTTCCGGATCGTTGACCAGGGCCCTGATCCTGGCCTGGGCATTGAGCATGGCATATTCCGCCTGCAGGGCGGCCAGCTCGTGCGAGCTGACCAGGGACCTGGCCCGGGCCAGCAGGCTCGGCTCCACGTCCACCTTGGCCCGCTGCTGCATCCGGGCAAGGTATTTGCTCGTCCGTTTCGCCAGCCGGACCTTCTGGACCAGCAGGGCCCGTACCAGGTAGAGTCCCCAGTAGGCACGGCTGATCTCCAGCAGGTGACTCTCCACGTCGCGGCGCAGCTCCTCGCCGGCAATGGCGTGGTCGATGGAGGCAAGGTCGATGGGTGTGCGGTTGTAGCTGATGCCGAACCGTTTGAGGAGCGGCTGGCTGATGGTCAGGTAGGTGCCGGCCCGGGCCTGGTCCTCGGGATTGAAGTAGGTGGAGTTGGTGTCCATGTCACCGATGTTCTGCTTGAGTTCCACATCGGTGCCGGTGAGGAATTTCTTGCGGATCCCGTATTGGAGATTCTTCGAATTCTCCTCGTAGCGCAGCGGGCCGCCGGTCTTGAGGTCGTCACCCACGGGTTCGTCGAGGTCGTTGAGCCGGCCCTCGGCAAAGACCCGGAAATCAAAGGGGCCCTCTGCCTCCTGGATGGAGGTCTTGCGGATGAGCGGCAGGTCGGCGAAGACCTTGATCTGGGAGGAACTGGCCAGGGCCTTGACGAACAGAGAGGAGATATCGGTCTCCACCTCGGGCACAGCGGTATTGATGCGCTCCTTCACCTTCTGCTGCCACCAGGGACTGTAGCCCTCGGGGATGGATCCGCTGCCGATGCGCAGGTCCTTCTGTGCCGGTGCCGAAAAGATGCTGACGTAGTTCTGTTCCGCCGCCTCCATCCGGGTGACGATGGTCTGGTAGCGCTGCAGGAGTTTTTCCCTGAGTTTGTCGTAGTCGGAGCCGCTTTCATCGGCGGCCCGGGTGACCTGTTCGAAGTCCGAGGGTTGCTCTTCATGTTCGGCCCTGACCGCCGCTGTGCCGCTGCAGAGCACAAGGGCCGCAAGGACAAGGGTGGTGAACGCTTTCATTCTTCATCCTTCCTCTGGGTTGAATTGCCGGTATGTCCTGCCGGAGCCAGCTGTTTCCTCTCCTAGTGGCCGAGATTGGCCGGATTGATGGAGGGCGAGAGAAACTCGTATTCCCTGAACCGGTTCCATCGGATGGCGAAGGAGGAGAGGTTGCTGTTGTGGATCGACTCCATGATGGTGGACGCCTGTTCCGCAAACACGTTGTCCACGGTCAGAGGCGTGGTGGAAAAGACCATGGCGCTGAAGTTGGGGTTGAAGTAGGTGCGCAGGTTGTAGAGGCCGGCGCTGCTTTCATTGTAGCTGGAGATGGTCTGTTCGATCTCCATGTGATGGGGGATGTCATAGAGCAGGGCTCCCGGAAAGGAGGCGAGCCAGTTGCCGGCCGTATCCGCCATCACGGTCTCGTAGCCCACCGCGTTGCCCTGGAAGTCGAACAGGGTCAGGAACAGGGTGGTGCCTGGTTCCGAGTGGCCGGTATAGACGGGCGAGATGGGCACCAGGGGCTCGGGCCACGGGGTTTCGGTAAAGGGGGTGAACAGGGTCTCCTGTTCCGGCGGTTGCACAAACTGCTGGTACATGAGCAGGCCGTCTGCCGCCGGCAGGGCCGGTTCGGGAGCCGGTGGCACCGGTGGAGCAGGGATAACCGGCGTCACATCCGGAGGCGGTGCCGGGGAGGTGTACCCGAAGTCCGTGGACCGGTTCTGTTCGCCGGCGCCCAAGGTGACCACGGTGGTGTTGTCGCCGGTGCCGTCAGGATCGAAGCTGGGCCGCATACCCGGCGGCAGGGTGGCCGGATCGACGCAGACCGTGTGGCTGCCGGCCGGCAGGTTGTCGAAGAGATAGGCGCCGTCTGCATCGGTGGTGGTGCTCATGCGGACATCCGGCTGGCCGTCACCGTCAAGGTCGACACCGATGCAGACCTGGACACCGGCCAGGCCCGGTTCACCCGCATCCTGGATCCCGTTGCCGTTGGCGTCGTTCCATATCCGGTCACCGATGGAGCCGGTGCCGGTGTAGCCGAAGTCCTGGGCAAGGTTGTTTTCACCGGCTGTCAAGGTGAGATGGGTTGTGTTATCAGGGGTACCATCGGGATCGCCGGAGGGAATCATACCGCCGGGCAGGGTTGTCGGATCAATGGTGATGTCGTATCCACCCGCAGGAAGATTCGGGAAAATGTAGGTGCCATCCGGGCCGGTGGTCACTGTCATGGTGTCATCGGCCTGGCCGTCGTTGTCAAAATCTCCGGTGATGGTCACTGCGACACCGGGGATTCCGACCTCATCCGGATCCTGGACGCCGTCATTATCCGCGTCAAACCAGATAGTATCACCGATGGAGCCGGTGCCTTTGTAGCCGAAATCGACATCAAGATTGGCCTCATGCGCACCAATGGTCACCTGGGCCGTGTTCGGTGAACCGGTCCCGTCGAAATCAAAGGTTTCCTCCATGCCGCCAGGCAGGGTGGCCGGATCAACAGTGATGCTGTAGTCGCCGGCGGGGAGCCGGTCAAAGAGATAGTTGCCGTCTGCATCGGTTACCGTGGTCAGGGTGTCATCGGCCTGGCCGTCGCCGTCGAGATCACCGACCAGGGTCACCTGGACGTTGGCCAGCCCAAGCTCGCCCGGATCCTGGACGCCGTCGCCATCGGCGTCAAACCAGATGGTATCGCCGATGCTGCCGGACTGCCGGTAACCGAAATCCTGGTCGTTGTTGGTTGCACCGGCAGCAAGCGTTACGGCGGCTGTATTATCGTTGCCTCCGTCCGGGTCAGCGGTCTGCTGCATGCCGGGCGGCAGGGTGGCGGGGTCAACGGTTATGGTGTACTGGCCTTCTGGCAGCCTGTCAAAATGGTAGTGACCATTGCTGTCCGTGGTCACAGTCACGGTGTCCGGAGTGCCGTCTCCGTTGAAATCGCCGCTCAGGGTGACGGTGACCCCGGCCAGGCCGGTTTCGCCATTGTTCTGCATTCCGTCGCCATTCGCATCGTTCCAGATGGTATCACCGATGGAACCGGTGCCGGTGTAGCCGAAATCCTGGTCCAGGTTGACCAGGGGGCTGGAGCCGCCGATGGTGACATTGGCGCTGTTATCATTTGTTCCGTCCGGATCGGCTGTCTGCTGCATACCGTTTGGCAGGTCGGTCAGGGTGATGGTGTAATCACCGGCGCTGAGATTATCAAAGAGATACTGGCCGTCACTGCCGGTGGTTACCGTGGCAACGGTGTTGCCCTGGGCATCGGTCAGGGTGACGGTAACACCGTTTAAGCCAAGCTCGCCGGGATCCTGGATACCGTCGCCATCGGCATCATACCAGATGGTGTCACCGATGGTGCCGGTCTGCCGGTAGCCGAAATCCGCATCCGGGTTATCCATGGGCTGACCGTTGCCAAGCTGCACACTGGTCTGATTATCGTTGGTTCCGTCCGGGTCGGCTGTCTGCTGCATGCCCGGCGGCAGGGTGGTGGGGTCAACAATGATGGTGTAGGTGTCGGCAGGCAGGTTGTCAAAATGATAGTTGCCGCTGCTGTCCGTGGTCGTGGTCACTGTATCAATTATACCATCATTGTTCAGGTCGGCCTGCAGGGTGACGGTGACCCCGGCCAGACCGGATTCGCCACCATCCTGTGTTCCATTACCGTTGGCATCGTTCCAGATGGTATCACCGATGGAACCGGTGCCGGTGTAACCGAAATCCTGGTCCAGGTTGGTCTCGCCGCCGGCCAGGGTGAGGCTGGTGGTATTGTCACGTACGCCGTCCGGATCAGCAGTCTGTGTCATACCAGGGGGCAGGTTGCTGACGGTGATGGTATAGTCTCCGCCCGTCAGCTGGTCAAAAAGATAATGGCCATTGGCATCGGTTGTGACGACAACCGTGTCCGGGTTGCCGTCCCCGTCCGTGTCACCGGTCAAGGTGACTGTCACCCCGGCCAGGCCGAGTTCACCGGGATCCTGGATACCGTCGCTATCGGCATCGTACCAGATGGTATCACCAATGGTCCCTTTGCTGTTGTAGCCGAAATCCACATCATTGTTGACCGGATTGGCCGCATCAAGGGTTACGGATGCGGAATTGGGAGTATTGGGAGTTGTGGTCTGCGGGTCATCAAGATCATGGGTCTGGCTGGTGCCGGCGGGCAGGGTGGCAGGATCGACTGCCACCGTATAGGCGCCCAGGAAGAGATTGTCAAAGGAGTAGTGGCCATTTGCATCCGTGGTCGTGGTGATGGTGTCATCGGCCTGGCCGTCATGGTCAAGATCACCGGTCAGGGTGACGGTAACACCGCTCAAACCGTTTTCTCCCGCATCCTGGACGCCGTCCCCATCCATGTCGTTCCATACCGTATCACCGATGGAACCGGAACCGGTATAGCCGAAGTCAACCCGGTCTGTGTCCTCGCCCTGGTTCAGGGTGTACAGGGTGGTCGAGTCAGGGTTGCTGGTGGCGCTGTCCAGGTCATAGGTGGGGGTTGCGCCGTCAGGGAGTCCACTGGTAACGGAAACAGTGTAATCGGCGGCCGGCAGGTGGTTGAACAGGTAGTTGCCGTTACCATCGGTTACGGCAGTGTTTGTGTATTCATCAACCCCGTCCCCGTCTACATCGGCGGAAATGGTGACCGTGACGTTGGCCAGGCCAGGCTCACCAGCCTCCTGCACGCCATTGCCGTTGGCATCATACCAGACCGTATCACCCAGGGAGCCGGTGCCGGTGTAACCGAAATCAACGGTATCATCAGTATTACCCGCCGCAAGGGTGTGGGTGGCTGTATTTGCTGTGCCGAGACCGTCTTCGTCGTATGTCTGATTCCAGTTGGCCGCACTGACAGGCAGAGTGGCGGTATCAACGGTTATGGTATATGTTCCGCCAAGCAGGTGGCCGAAGGAATAGCTGCCGTCATTGGCCGTGGTGGTGGATGTGGTGTAGTCGGCATTGCCGTCTCCGTCAAAATCAGCGGACAGGCTCAATGTAACATTGGCAAGACCGGAGTCTGCACCGTCATCCTGGTTGGCGTCCGCGTCCGCGTCAAACCAGACAAAATCACCCAGGGATCCGGTGCCCCGGTAGCCGAAGTCGATGTCATCACGGTCATCGTCCGTACCGAGAGTGAAATTGCCCCGGTTGGCGGAAGTTCCCGTGGTATCGTGGTCGATGTCATAGGTCGGTTCACTGCCTGCCGGCGGGGTCACCTCCACGTAATAGTCACCGGCAGGCAGGACGTCACCAAAGCTGTACCAGCCGTCCACACCATTATGTGTGGCCGTGGTGGTGGAGGCGGAATACTCGTAGTTTCCGTCCCCGTCGATATCCGCGTGCAGGGTGACGGTCAGTCCGTTGAGACCGCCTTCGTTCGTATCCTGAGTACCGTCACCATTCGCATCCCACCAGACCACATCGCCCACCGTGTTTTGACCGGCATAGCCGAAGTCAACATCCACGCGGTCCTGGTTCGCGGCGAGGCTGATGCCGGAGGCGGTGTGGTCCAGGATCGGGCGGCTGTTTTCGTCCAGGTCATAGGTCTGGCTGTAACCGGCAGTCTGCAGGTTGAAGGCGGAGCCGGCCGAACCGTCGAAATCCACCCTGATGGTATAGTTATCAAAGGCGGCCAGGTCGTCGAACAGGTAGTGGCCGTCTGCATCCGTGGTGGTGGTGGCGGTGTACTCCGGCGTGCCGTCGCTGTCGACATCGGCGCTGATGATGACATTGACACCGCTGATGCCCACGTCACCCGTGGTGAAGCTGCCTGAATTGTCCGCATCGAAGAAGACCGTGTCGCCGATGGAGCCGTTGGTGACCACGGTGAAGGCTGCAGTGGCCGTATCCTGGTCGCCATCCACGGGTGAGTTGCCGCTGTCGGTATACAGCCGTTCCCCGGTCTGGCTGCCGTCCAGGCTGGACCAGTCGGCATCCACGGTGTTGGTGTGGGAGCCGGCCGTGAAACCGGCGCTCATCACGGTCACCGTGTACTGGACCTGGACCCAGTCGCCCACGTCGATGTCCCAGTCACCGGCAATGGTCAGGTTGCCGGAGCCGTCATCGGTGATGGTGACCGGGACCGTGGCACCATCCTGGTCCACGGCTGTGGCCGAACCGGTGTTGAAGACCACTCCGGCCGGCAGGTCATCGGTGGCATGGACCTCGAATGCGGTGGAATGGCCGGTGTTTTCAAATCTGGTGGTATAGGTGAGGACCTCGCCCGGCGAGGCGTCACTGCCCGGGTCAGTGGAATCGGTCACGCTCTTGTGGGTGGTGATCTGGGGTTCCACCACGCTGACCGTGGGATCGGTGGGGTCGCTGCTGCTGAGGGAAGAGCCGGGGTTGGCCGGGTCCTCGTAGGTCATGGAGGCGTGGTTGGTCAGGTCGGTTCCCTGGTGGTTGCCCGCCACATCCTGAACCAGGACCGTCACCTGGATGGTGAAGCCGTTGTTGGTGGTGTCGTTGTCGGCTGTCACCGTGACATCGCCGAAGTCAAAGGTGATGTCGTTGCCGTCACCGGCCGTGGAGACGACAGTGGGGCTCGTGATATCGCTGCCGTTGAAACTGCCGGGCACGACCTGGGAGCTGACATAGCTCATGCCGTCGGGGAGCGCGTCAGTGACCACCAGGCTGCTGGTGTTCCCCTCGGGCAGGTCCACCTGGATGTCATAGACCACGGTCTCGCCGATGGTATAGCTCGAGGGTGTGGGATCGAGCTTGTCAATGGTGCCGATCACCGTGACCGCAGCCGTATCCGTGGCCCGGTAATCATTGGCCGCCCCGCCGGGGTCGGCCGTGTCGCCGGTCCGCTCGGTGGAGAGGGTGCTGTGGGTCGACTGGGGCGTGGTCACGTCACCGGGCAGGCCGGTCCAGTCGATGTCCGCGGTGTTGGAGAGGTCCTGGCCGGCCTGGGCCGTGTCCAGGTGGGCCTGGAAGGTGATGGTGGATGTGGCGCCTTGGGCAAAGGTGGCCCAGGCAGCCGAGATGGTGGAGCCGTTGATGGTCAGGCTGTCCGGAGCCAGGCCGCCGCTGTGGGTCAGGGAGCCGGCCACATAGGTGAGACCGGCCGGGATCTGGTCGGTGAGGGTGGCGTCAAAGGCATCGCTGTCGCTGCCTGTCCCGTGGTGCACCACCAGGGTGAAGGTGATGGTGTCGTCCTGGTCGGGATGGGGGGCGTCGACACTCTTGTCCACCTGCAGGGAAGGTTCGACCACGGTGAGGTCCGGCCCCTGATCCGGCTTGGAATGGGTGGCGTTGTTACCGTCCACCCAACTGATGCTGGCCGTGTCGTTGAGGGTCTCGCCCCGGTCCAGGTCCGGGTTGTTGAGCACCACGCCGGTGAAGGTGACCGTGATGGTCTCGGTCACCGAGTTGTCGGTGTCCGAGTTGGTGAGGTCACCGAAGTCCAGCCTGAAGCCGCCACCGTCCGCGTCGATGGTCGCGTTGGCCAGGATATCGTCAAAGGTGCCATTGGCGGCGGAGAGGCCGGCCGAGGCAGTGATGGAGTCAAGGCTGAGCACGGCCATCTGGGGGCCGCTGGCATTGTCGGTCATGGCGTCAACGAGTTGGGCGCTGTAGAGGGTTCCCTCGGGCACGGAAAAGGTGACAGCGTACTGCACCTGTTCGCCGATGGCTATGTTGTCACCACTGGTATGGGCCTGGTTGGTATTCACGATCGCCTTGTCCACCGTGACGCCGCGGATGGAGACCCGGGCCGTGTCGGCAGGGTCGGTGACCGTGTGGTCGGTGCCGCCCTCGGTGCCGGCATAGTTGGTCAGGGTGGCGGTGTTGTCCAGGTTCTGAAAGGCGGCGACAGCGGAGGTGGCCACCAGGTCATAGGTGATGACCAGGACATTGGCGCCCGAATCCGGGCTGGTGGCGTCCAGGGCGCCGTCACCATCGTCGGTGATCTCCAGGGAGGAGAACAGGTCGCCGCTGTAGGTGAGGGCGTTGCCGGCGCCGTCGGTCACTGACAGGTTGAGGCCGCCCGAGGGGGTGGCGAAGCCGTTGGGCATGGTGTCGCTGATCTGGATGTCGAATGCCCCGGAGTGGCCGCTGTTCTCCACCACGATGGCAAAGGTGACCAGGTCACCGGCATCGATATTACGCAGGTCAGTGTTGATGTTGTGGCCGGCCAGCCAGTCACTGGAGATGGTGCCGATATCGCTGCGGAAACCGCTGCTGCCCGGTTCGCTGAAATAGGTGTGGACAGAGGAATTGCCGAGGAAGATGCCGTCGCTCCGGTCGGTCTCCACCACGCCCTTGACGATGGAGAGCTCCGGCTGGTCGAGCACCACCTGGACGATGGCGTCGGTGGTGTTGTCAGCCAGCGGGGTTCCCTGTTCCGTGGCCCTGACCTGGTTGGTCAGGTACATGCCGTCGGCAAAGGGCTCGCCCGAGACCGTGACCGTGAACAGGATCTCCACGGTGGAGGCGGTGCCGGTAGTGTCGTGGTAAGGCGCCCAGTCAAAGACCAGGGTGTTGCCGCTGCCGGCACCGACACTGTCCAGGGTGGTGTTCAGGGTGTGGTAGGTGTCGTCATTGGTGAAGGCCCACTCGCCGGCTGCGGGCAGGCTGCCGTCAGCCACCTGGGTCCAGCCGGAGGCGGTGCCGTCCTGGTCGGGATCGTTGACATCGAAGACCGGCAGGGGCAGGTAATCCACAAGGTGGAAGTCCTCGGTGGAGCTGAGTGGCATCTCGTAATGCAGCCGGTAGGTGACGGTGTCGCCGGGCGAGATATGGGGGGTGTCGCCCGGGTTGGTCACCCCGTTGATGGCATAGATATCCTTGTCCACGCGGCCGGTGACGATCTGCAGGCCATCACAGGAGCCGTCCGACTCGCTCTCGCCGTTGAACGCGCCGCCAGCGAAGATCTCGCCGGTGATCAGGGCATCGCCGGCGAGGATGTCACCCTGGTCGACGTAGTTGTCCGAGCCGCCGTTGCCGGTATTGTCTTCATCATGAAAGACCCGGGCGATATCGGCGGTATAGGATATGCGGCCGTGGGTGGGGCCGTCCTGGCTGCCGTCGGTCAGGTCGCCGTGGAGGATGCCGCCGCTGTCAATGTTCAAGGCGGCAGTGATGGCCTGGAGATTGTAATGGACCTCGAGGTTGTTGGCCCCATCGGTGGTGACCCACATCAGGTCGCCCGGGGTCGTGCTGCTGGTCAGGTCCATGTGATAGAGCGTCCCGCCCTGCCAGATGTCGATGCCGGCAAGGTAGTGGCCGTTGTTGTCGTTGGCCATGGTGAGGCCATCGGGCACCAGGTCGTCGATACGGAAGCTGTAGTCCGAATCACCGGCATCATGGTCACCGAAGGAGAAGTAGTCGGAGATCTGGAAATCCAGGGTATAGGAGACCGTGTCGTCCGGGCTGTAGCCGGATGCCCCGGTATCGCTGCTGAGGACATGATCCTTCTGGAGGGCGATGGACTGGGCATGGGTGATATCGTCGAGATCGGGATAGGGTGAGAAGTTGCCGTCGCTGTCCACCTCGGCATCGATCACGCCGTTGACCGGGCCCGGATCGTTGGGATCCACCGGGTTCCAGGTGTAGGCGACCCGGCCGTTGTTGATGATATGGGTGACATCGCCGGTGGCCGGGTCGATGACCGACTGACCGGCCGCGGTCTGCTCAGGCACATAGAAGTCGTAGCGGATGAAGACATCGGTGGGGTTGGCGCTGCCGGTGACCGGATCATCCAGGCTGATCTGCAGGTCAGAGCCGTTCTGGCCGGTCTGGGCGGCCAGCGGGTTGCCGCCACTGTCCGTGACCCGGACATTGCCGAGAAAGACGATGTTGTCGGGCAACTGCTCGCTCAGGACCAGGTTACTCACGGTCTGGCCGTCGGCCACGCCCACCCGGATGACATAGGTGCCCGGGAAGTTGGGGCCGGTGGGGATCTCCTGGTGGACGAGGTCATGATCCCCGCTGTGCTGGACCTGGCAGTCGGGGCGGACGCCCGGCACCTCTATATCGGCATTGTAGGTGATGACCTCGGGGGTGAAGGCGAGTGAAGCCTGGACAAGGCCGTCACCGCTGCCCCGCAGGGGAGCGTCGGTGCCCGGGTTGTCCAGGGGGTCGTGGCCGTACATGGCGCCGGTGGTCACCTCCACGGCCAGGTCGGTGCCCGGGCCCACGTCGGCGTTTTCGCTCATGTGGGCGCTGACACTGATCTCGGCCGCGGGCTGATCAGGCTCGAACGAGCCGAACGGCAGCCGCAGGCTGACGAACTGGTCGCCGGCCCGGAAGCTGTGGCCATTGATGCCGGTGATCTGCAGGGGATCGCCGTTTGTGTCCGTGGCCCAGGGATGGTCGATGGTCTGGCCGTCACTGGTGATGTCGATAACCATGGATTCGACGCCGACACCCAGGTAGGTGGCGTTCTGGAAGGTGATGCCGTCGACAGGGACATCGCTGCCGTCCTGACCGCCGTCCAGGACCATGTCGATGTAGGGACCGTAGACCGTGCTGCCGGTGGTATTGTCAAAGCTGACCGTAAAGTCAAAATCTTCGCCGATCATGGGGTCGATGGGCCGGGTCGGGTCAGTATCGGCAGCCGGTTCTGCAGGATCAGGCGCCTGCTGGGGCGTGTCGGCAGTGGTGCCTGCCTGCTGCTGTTCCATGTCTGCCTGGTCAGTGCCTGGTGCCGCTTCCGGATCCGGCGACTGATCCTGGCCATCAACGGTGGTCTGGCCGTCACTGCCGGCAGCCGCTGATGGCGTGTCGGTCACTGCAGGGGCTGCCGCTGTCGTGTCCGGCGACTGATCCTGGCCGGCGGCCGGGTCATGCGCCGGTACAGCCGGTCCGGTCGTGTCGACAGCAGCCATGGAGTCCGCGCTATCGGGCACGCCGTCCACCGGCACATCCAGGGCGCCGGCCACGGGATTGGCATCGAGAAAGATCCGGTCTTCGAGCTGTTCGAGAAGGAGATTGCTTCTGAAAGTTTTTTTCATATCCTTGCTCCTGCTGAGGGGCCTGGGGCCTTACCGGGAACGAGAATCGGAGGCAGATTGTATGGAGAATCAGTTTGTATAGAGAACCATGCACACAAATATGACCTGTTTTTTCACCAAGTTCAACCTTTAAGTGGTACACAGGGCTGTAGCGGCGTGGGAAAAGCCGGCGAAACCGTCAGAACCGTTGTCCCACAGTATTTTTCGCTGTTTGCGTCTTTTACCGTTGATCAGGGAGCGGCAGTGTCCCTCCGGCCACCGGACAGAGTGATCGGTCTTGACTTTGACCAGGTATTTTTTATATTGTGGAAATGACAAATATTTTTTTACTCCTCCCGGCCCGGGGGCAACAGGGAGAGGCAAGATGGTCTGTTCGTATGTTGTTCCGGCCAGTTAGCCCTGCACGGATGCCGGAGATGCCCGGCGGGATTCTGCACGGGCGGCACGTGGCTGCGTGGAGGCCCGGAACCCCTGGACACCTGAGCGGTGGACACGGTGGAGGATGTCAGGTCGTTTTTAATACCAACACAGTGATGAGATAGGCCAGGGCCCATGCCTGAGCGGATAGGTTTCATCTCCACCCGTTTTGCCGGCACCGATGGTGTCTCCCTGGAATCGGCCAAGTGGGCCGAGGTCCTCTGGCGGGACGAGCATGTCAGTTTCTGGTACGCCGGCGTGCTGGACCGTGGCCGGGATGTCTCCATGTGCGTGCCCGAGGCCTATTTCGGCCATCCGGAGAACGAATGGATCGACAAGAGGATCTGGGGCCATGCCTTCCGTTCGCCCGCGGTCACCCGGCGGATCCACCACTTGGCCGAGTATCTCAAGGGCACCATCTACGACTTTGTCAGGGAGTTCGATATCAGTCTTCTGATCATCCAGAATGCCCTGACCATCCCCATGCATCTGCCCCTGGGCATCGCCCTGACCGAGTTTCTCTCCGAGGCCGTGATCCCGGCCATCGCCCATCACCATGATTTCTACTGGGAACGGAGCCGTTTCCAGGTCAACAACGTGCCCGATTTCCTGGACATGGCCTTTCCGCCGCGTGATATCGACCTGCGGCACGTGGTGATCAACCAGGCGGCGCGGGAAGAACTTGCCCTGCGCAAGGGGATCTCCTCCATGCTGGTCCCCAATGTCTTCAACTTTGACGAACCGCCGGACCCCTCCGATGACTATGGTGCGGATATCCGGGAGGAGATGGGTCTTTCGCCGGAGGACAAGCTCATCCTCCAGCCCACCCGTATTGTGCCGCGCAAGGGTATCGAGCACAGTATCACCCTGCTGCAGCGGCTGAACGATCCCCGCTGCAAGCTGGTCATCTCCCATGCCGCCGGGGACGAGGGCTCCGATTATCCCGACCAGATCGCCGAGCTCGCCCAGGCCGAGGGCGTGGACCTGCGGTTCTTCGGCGACCGGGTGGGCGACCACCGGCACATCAATGCCGAGGGCAAGAAGATCTACGTGCTGCAGGACCTCTATCCCCATGCCGATCTGGTCATGTATCCCAGTATCTACGAGGGGTTCGGCAATGCCCTGCTCGAGGCTTTCTATTTCAGGGTGCCGATCATCGTCAACCGGTATCCGGTCTGGGTGCGGGACATCGAGCCCAAGGGGTTCCATGTGCCGGTGATGGATGGCTTTGTCAACAGGCGGATCGTTGCCGCGGCCCGGCGCCTGCTCGACGATACCGAGTACCGCGAGCAGATGGTGAATCACAACTATGAGCAGGCACGCCGGTATTACGGTTATCCCGTGCTCCATTACTGCCTGCGCACCCTGATCAACAATATCAAGAATGGCATGTAGGGGGGCGGTCAGGGGCTGCAGGCCTGCGGCGCCGTCATCCCCCCGGATGCCGGCAGAAGCGTGGATCCCTGAGCTTCCCCGATACATGGAGACGAACCCCTCACGGGATAACCATTCATCGGTTTTTTCGACCACAATGCTGTAAGCGCTCTCAGGGCCGCAGATTTGTGCAGGCGTGCCTGACCGTTATAGTCTGACCTATGCGGACAGGCACGCCCGTGCAAAGATGCGGTGCCTGAGAGCGCTTACATGGAGGCGGGTGGCATGTGGAGATACATCAATACCTTCAAGGAGATCTTCGGCAAACGCCTGGAATTTCTTTACCCTGACCGGAATGTGGACCGGATCCTGGAACGGATCGCCCTGGTCTTCGGCCGCTACGACTACCTGGTCCGGAAAGAACCCCCTGAGGGAGCGCTCTGGGATGAGACGACCTGCCTGCTTATCACCTATGGCGATATGGTGACCAGGGAGGGTGAATCGCCGCTCGTCACCCTGCGTCTCTTTCTCAGGGAACACCTGCACGGCGTGATCACCGCGGTCCACGTGCTCCCTTTTTTTCCTTACAGCTCTGATGACGGGTTTTCGGTGATCGACTACCGGGAGGTGAATCCCGCCTTGGGCGGCTGGGCGGACATCCGCATGCTGGGCGAGAATTTCGACCTCATGGTGGACCTGGTCCTCAATCATGTCTCCAGCCACTCACGCTGGTTCCAGGACTATATCGGCGGTATTGCGCCGGCCCGCGACTACTTCATCGAGGTGGACCCGGACACCGACCTTTCCATGGTGGTACGGCCGCGCACCTCGCCCCCTGCTGACGCCGGTGCAGACCGTGGCCGGCCAGCGCTGGGTCTGGACCACCTTCAGCGCCGACCAGGTGGACCTGAACTATGCCAATCCCGATGTCCTGATGGAGATGATCGATGTTCTGCTCGGATACGTGGCCAACGGGGCGGTGATCATCCGCCTCGATGCCATCGCCTACCTGTGGAAGGAGATCGGCACCAGCTGCATCAACCTGCCCCAGACCCACGAGATGGTCAAGCTGCTGCGCGACATCCTGGAGTACATGGCGCCCGGCACCCTTGTCCTGACCGAGACCAATCTTCCCCATGAGCAGAACATCAGCTACTTCGGTAACGGTGACGAAGCGCACCTGGTCTATCAGTTCACCCTGCCGCCGCTGCTGCTCCATACCCTGCATGCGGGTTCGTCCAGCTCCCTCCAGCAGTGGGTCCGCGACTTGGCGCCGCCACCGGAAGGTTGCAGTTTCCTCAATTTCACCGCCTCCCACGATGGCATCGGTGTCCGTCCCCTGGAGGGATTGCTTTCCGATGTCGAGATCGGCCGCCTGGCCGACACGGTCCGTGCCTGCGGCGGCCTGGTCTCCAGCCGTACCGGCGCCGACGGCAGTGAGCAGCCCTATGAACTCAACATCACCTATTTCGATGCCATGAAGGACCCGGACCGGCCCGACGATATCAGCTGGCAGGCCCTGCGGTTTCTCTGCTCGCAGATCATCATGCTCGGCCTGCGCGGCATCCCGGGCATCTATTTCCACAGCCTGACCGCCACCCGCAACAATTACGACGGCGTGGCCGCCACCGGCATGAACCGGACCATCAACCGCGGCCGCTGGCGGGACGATGAACTGCGCAACCTGCTGGCCAGCCGGGAATCCACCACGGCCAGGGTATTCAGGAGCTACGTGGACCTGATCAGAAAACGGGCCCATGAGCCGGCCTTTCATCCTGATGCGCCCCAGGAGCTGGTGGAGAGCAGGGAGGAGATCTTTGTCCTGGTGCGGCGGCCGGAAAAGGGACGGACCATCACCTGTGTCCACAATGTCACCGGTCGCCGGCAGGAGGTGGGACTGAAAGAGCTCGGGCCTGCCCTTTCGCGCCGCAAGAGGGTCTGGGACTGCATCGGCGGGGAAAAGGTGGGCCCGGTGGTGTACCTGGAGCCCTACCAGTGCTGCTGGCTGGCCACATGACTGTGACAGGGCCAGGGTATCATACCAACAAATTCGTAACTGATCACAGGGTCTGCAAGGTCACGATTGATGGCGTCGCAAAAAGTCCGATCTACTGCGTTGTAGCGGGTACGGCCAATGCTCGACGTACTCCATGTACGCCTCCGCTTGGCCGACACCGCTACGCCTTGTATATCGAACTTTTATGCTTAGCCATCTCTAGAGTGTGATG
>Ga0256840_1000580_pt1 | contig 37106 bp, 39 predicted proteins | sample 355202metaG_FD_185969 | JGI IMG/M metagenome (GOLD analysis project Ga0256840, IMG submission 185969) | Hydrothermal vent microbial communities from Mid Atlantic Ridge, Atlantic Ocean - 355-202 | ecosystem: Environmental > Aquatic > Marine > Hydrothermal vents | place: Atlantic Ocean: Mid...
CCAGCGAATCCAGTTCGTTATCAATAAACCGCGTCAGGCGGCGCTTGAGCTTGTCCATATCAACCGCGCAGGCAACCATAACCTTGCGCGCCTCCGGCTCGTCGACCAGCGCCAGCAGCAGGTGCTCTAGCGTGGCCAGCTCGTGGCGGCGTTCATTGGCGAGGCTCAGCGCTTTGTGGATGGCCTCTTCAAGGGTGGTGGAAAATGATGGCATAGTGCCTCCTTACCCGAATTCAAAATGCAGCTGCGTGATCGCAGCCTAATGCTTAGCTTTTAACTTCGGGTTTATTTGCCGAGCTTCAAGGGAAAATTGCTCAATTCGGCTAAATAATGCGTGATCGGGCGGTTTGGCCGCGTGCAATCACCCCGTAATTGTTTAAAAGGCGAGCTACTCGCCGCCACCCATCTTTCGGCGCGCCATCGCGATCATGCCGGTAAGCACCCCGCCACCTGCGCCACCTGCGGCTGCGGCGGCCAGCAGCGCGGCAATGCCGCCACCAGCTGCGGCCTCAGCCATACCCGCCAAGGGAGCTGCGCCTTCGGGGGAGGTAAGCATCGCCAGCCCTTCGCCCGCGCCCAGCCCGCCGACTGCGCCTGCAATGGTATTGCCCAGCCCGCCAAGGTTGAGCTTCGTGAGCCCGCCGCCCAAGGCATTCCCGCCGATAGCACCGGAAATCACAGAGATAATGATATTTGTGAGCATTGGCCCCCCCCATTTATTGATGCAGCGCATTTTGCCTGCCTTTGCGATAGTATAGGCGATAATGGTGCGGGCTGCAATTTCTCTGGTTTGCGGCGGGGGAGTGTGAAATGGTAGGACCACCTTGCGAGAAAGGACACCCGAAATGGAAGATATGCGCCCGCTGTCCGGGCTGAAAATTGTGGAATTCGCGGGCATTGGCCCGGCTCCCTTTGCGGGCCAGCTTCTGGCTGATCTCGGGGCCGATGTCGTGGTGGTGGATCGGCCCCAACGGGGGGAAATCGGCCTTGCGCAGAGCGTGGATCGGCGAGGGAAGCGCTCTATCGTGCTGGACCTGAAAGCGCCAGCGGGCAAGGCGGTGGCCGTGCAGCTGGCGGTGTGGGCCGATGTGCTGATTGAGGGCAATCGCCCCGGCGTGATGGAGCGGCTCGGCCTGGGCCCAGAGCCGCTGATGGCGCAAAACCCCGCGCTGATTTACGCACGCATGACCGGTTGGGGGCAGGGCGGCCCACGGGCGGTGCAGGCGGGGCATGATATTAACTATCTGTCCCTTACAGGCGCTTTGCACGCCATGGGCGATGCTGACCGCCCGCCACCCCCGCCGCTTAATCTGGTCGGCGATTTCGGTGGTGGTTCGATGTTTCTGATCATGGGCATTTTGTCGGCGCTCTATGCGGCGCGGGCCACGGGTAAGGGGCAGGTGGTCGATGCGGCGATTGTCGACGGGGTGAACGCGATGATGGGCATGTTTCATGGTTTGCACGCGGCAGGGGGGTGGCAACCCGCGCGGCAAAGCAATTGGCTTGATGGTGGAGTGCCGTATTACCGCTGCTACCGCTGTGCCGATGGCCGCTTTATGGCCGTAGGCGCGATTGAGGCGAAGTTTTTTGCCCAGATGTTGGCGGGGCTAGGGCTGGATCCAGAGGCGTTTGGCCCGCAGCACGAGGTGGCGCTGCACGTCGAGCAAATGGCGCTGCTCGAAACAGTTTTTGCCCGCAAAACCATGGAGGAATGGGGCGTGGTATTTGCCGATACCGATGCCTGCGTCACCCCGGTGCTGACCTATGAAGAGGTCGCGAGCGACCCCCACATGGCCGCGCGCCACGCGCTGACCACGGTCAACGGCCTCTGCCACCCCGCCGTGGCTCCGCGCATGGGGGTGGAGGCGTGCACGGATACCCCCGCAGATATCCCCAAGGACGGGGGTGATAGCAATGATATTCTAAACATGCTGGGGCTGGCGGCGGATAGCTTGCTGGCAACTGGCGCAGTCAGGCAGGCGTAAAATGGCTTTGAAAGATCAGGAAATCAACATTATCGGCGCGGGCATTGGTGGCTTGGCGACAGCCACGGCCTTGGCGCAAAAAGGCGCGCGGGTGCGGGTGTTTGAGCAGGCCGAGGGGCTGGGCGAGGTTGGCGCGGGGTTGCAAATTAGCCCCAACGGTGTGGCGGTGTTAGAGGCTTTGGGCCTGCGGGATGCGGCGGCGGCTGTGGCCAATACCCCCGAGGCGGTGGTGCTGCGGGATTATCGCGGGGCCGAGGTGGTGCGCCTGCCTATGGGGGCGTCAGCCGAGGCGCGCTACGGCCGCCCCTATTGGCAGTTTCACCGCGCTGACCTGCTCGGCGTGCTGGAAGCGGGCGCGCGGGCGGCAGGGGTAGAGCTGGTGTTTGGCCATAGGCTGACCGCCGCCACGCAAACGGGCGCGCGGGTGGTGGCCAGCTTTGGCGAGGCCGAGGCCGAGTCCGATGCCTTGATCGGGGCCGATGGCGTGCGCTCGGTGCTGCGGGGCTTGGCCTTGCAGGGGCAACCGGCGGCCTTTACGGGGCAGGTGGCATGGCGCGGGTTGGTAGCGGCTGATCGCCTGCCCAAAGGAATGTTTGAAAACGCCGCGCAGGTGTTTATGGGCAAGGGGCGGCATTTTGTGGCCTATCCGCTGCGCAGCGGCTCTATGATCAACTTTGTGGCGGTCGAAGAGCGGGTTGGCTGGGCGGATGAAGGGTGGAGCTTGCCCGATACGCCAGCGAATTTGCGCAATTCTTTCAAGGGCTTCGCCGCCCCTGTGCAGGCATTGCTTGAGCAGGTGGAGGAGACCTTTCTTTGGGGGCTGTTTAACCACCCCGTGCTGCCGAACTGGGCGAACGGGCGCATTGGCTTGGTGGGCGACGCCTGCCACCCGATGCTACCCTTTTTGGCGCAGGGGGCGGGGATGGGCTTGGAAGATGCCTATGTGCTGGCCCGCGAGATGGAGGAAAAGGGCATTGAAAAAGGCCTGCAAGCCTATGAAACTATACGCAAACCCCGCACCACGCGTGTGCAGCAGGGGGCGGCGCGCAATGCGTGGTCTTACCACTTGCGCAATCCGCTATTTCGGGGGGCGGCGCATAAAGTGTTAGCTATGCTGCCGCAGAAAGCCTTGCTCGGGCCGTTTGATTACCTGTATGGTCATGATGTGACGGAACAACGCTAGAGGCTCCATGCTAAAATACCTGATGTTTATCGTGGGCTTATTGCCCGTTTCTGCCATGTCTCAAGCCTTTCCGACTCTCGGCAATAGCCGCACAAGCTGCGAATCGCTCTGGGTCGAGCGCAACCAGATTTTGAATGTCGGGGGGCAATGCTTTGAAACGGCTCTCGGGCAGGCGGTATTTGACAATAGCGATTGCACCCCCGGCGCGCCTTCGTTGCCTGAAGTAGCGGTGGACCGGATTTCACGCATTGAGCGCGCCGAGCAGGGGCGGCTGTGTGCTGTGGATACCGGGCAAAACCGGATCACAGTGAATGGCCGCTATGGCCTGCTACGCTTTGGCGAGGGTGGCCTTAGCCTTGGCCGCTGGCGCGCCGCACTGCGCAACCTCGATGTGTTTCCACGCCCGGCCCGCACCCGTAGCTGCACCGTGCGCGGGCTGAGCGAAGGTGGCTTTCTGGCCCTGCGCAGCGGGCCGGATACCCGCTACCCGCAAATCGGGGAGCTGTTGAATGGCGAGCGCGTCAGCTCGACCACTGCCTGCATGGGCCGCTGGTGCTTCGGAGTGGTGCAAAATAGCGCCGCGCCGCGCAATGGCTGGTTTCATGTGCGTTGGTGTCAGCCTTAACGGCTTACACGTCTAGCTCTATCCAGATCGGCACATGGTCGGAGGGCTTTTCGCGGCCCCGCATGTGGCGGTCTATCTCGCAGGCTTTCAGGCGGTCGGCGGCTTGCGGGGAGAGCAGGTGGTGGTCTATTCTTATGCCGTTATTGCGGTTCCATGCGCCGGCCTGAAAATCCCAGAAGGTATAGGTGAGCGGGGCCGGATTTAAGGCGCGCAGGGCATCTGTGTAGCCAAGGTTGAGCACCTTGCGAAAGGCGCTCAGGCTTTCGGGGTGGTAAAGCGCGTCGCCTTCCCACTGGCTGATGTTATGGGCGTCTTCGGGCTGCGGGATGATGTTGTAATCGCCGGCCATCACCACCATGTCTTCGCTTTCCAGCAGGGCTTTGGCGCGGGTGTGCAGCCGCTGCATCCATGCCAGCTTATAGTCGAATTTCGGGCCGGGCAGGGGGTTGCCATTGGGCAGATACAGGCCGCAAATGCGCACGGTGTTGATGGTCGCCTCGATCCAGCGGGCCTGCTCATCGCTCTCATCGCCCGGCAGGCCGCGCACCACATCCTCAATCGGGAATTTCGACAGGATTGCCACGCCGTTGAAGCCCTTCTGGCCGTGGGTCACTACATTATAGCCAAGGTCTTCGATCGCTTCACGGGGGAAATTCTCGTCAATTGATTTGATTTCCTGCAGCAGAGCCACGTCAACATTGCTCTCTTGCAGCCATTCGGTTAATCGTGGCAGGCGGGCTTTGATCCCGTTAATGTTAAATGAGGCGATTTTCATGGGCGGCTCCGGCGTTTTCGCCCATGCTATGGGGCCGCGCAGAAAAGGGCAAGCTGTCGATGGTGTCTAAAGGGTCCAACTCAAACCGCCAGCGCTGGGTCAAGGTTTTTGGCGAGCGCAATACCGGCACCCGTGCGGTTGTCTGGATGCTGCGCGCGCTCAATGGCGTGACCCCAGGATTCCCGAATTATCAGGGTCGTGATCTGGACGCCCTGCAAGCGCGGGTGGATACGCAGTTTTCCGGCTTCCAACACGAAATGTTTAACGACGCGCTGGATGATGTCCGCCGCAGCCGCATGGGGGCGCATAGTGCGTGGAAGCACGCCGCCCCGCAGGTGGATGACAGCTATGCGGCCAAAGGTGCCTCGGTGCTGTTTATGGTGCGCGACCCCTATAGCTGGATCGCAGCGCTGTATCGCAACCCCTACCACGCCCGCGCGCCCCGCCCTGATACGCTGGCGCAGTTCTTGGAGCAGCCGTGGCTGACCATGCAGCGCGATAACATTGCGCCGATTTTGATGTCTCCGATGGAGCTATGGAACGAAAAACTGCGCGCCTATCGCGCCTTTGCCGAGGCCGCGCCGGTGCCGTCAACCGTGCTGGCTTTCGAGGATTTTGTGCTCGCCCCTGTAGAGGCGCTCGGGGCGGCCTTGCAGCGGTTTGATATTCCAGTGGAGGGGTTGGCCGAAATTCCGGAGTCGACCAAAAAACGCGGGAAAACGCGGGCGCAACGGCTGGCCTATTACAAAGCGCGAGCGTGGGAGCGCGAGGTGAGCACGGACGCTGCGCGCTTGGTGAATGAATATGTGAATTGGGATGTGGCGGCGCATTTTGGTTACGCGCAGCGGGATCCGGCCGACTTTCGTTAAAGGCGGTGTGCTGGGCGCTCGCGTTGGTGAAATCATGACTACTAACCTAGGTTAGTGGTCATGATAGGGGTCAAATTTGGCAACGAATACAACATGTTTCCGTTTGCTTGGGCTGGTCGGCCAAAGCTGGTAACCTGAGGGCTACATCGAGAAGCTGGTGCCGCAACCGCAGCTTGAGGTGGCGTTGGGGTTCTCGATAACAAACCGTGCGCCGATCAGCTCGGCGGTGAAATCAATGGTGGCGTCGGCAAGGAAGGGCAGGGAGACAGGGTCTATCACCACCTTCTGCCCGTTGCTCTCTAGCACAAGGTCATCCGCCTTCGGGGCACCAAGCTCGATCTCGTATTGAAAGCCAGAGCAGCCGCCGCCCTCTACCGCAATGCGCAGGGCCTGCGGGGCCGCAGCGCTTTCATTAATTTCAGCGAGGCGCTCGAACGCGCGGGTGGTGACTTTTGGCGGCACGGTCAGTTGCATCTGTTAAACCCCTTTTATCTGTTATAACACAGAATGTAGGCGGGCAGCAGGCCCGTTGCAAGTGCGGAGCATTGACACATGTTGGCGATTTATGCCTCGAAGCCCATTGATAGCCGTGGGCGTCTGGTTGACGAGGGCCATAGCGCCCATCGGTCCTGCTTTCAGCGGGATCGGGACCGGATTATTCATTCCACCGCGTTCCGGCGGCTCAAGCACAAAACCCAGGTGTTTGTCGAGCATGAGGGCGACCACTTTCGCACGCGGCTGACCCATTCGATAGAGGTGGCGCAGGTGGCGCGGACCATTGCGCAAACGCTGGGCCTGAACGAGGAGCTGACCGAGGCGGTGGCCTTGGCGCATGACCTTGGCCACACCCCCTTTGGCCACACCGGCGAGGATGCGCTGGATGAATGTATGCAGCCTTATGGCGGCTTTGACCATAACGCGCAGGCGATCCGGATTGTGACCAAGCTGGAGCAGCATTACGCCGAGTTTGACGGGCTGAACCTGACATGGGAAACGCTGGAGGGCATTGCCAAGCATAACGGGCCGGTGGTGGGGGATATCCCTTATGCGCTGGCCGAGGCCAACGCGGAATTTGACCTTGAGCTGGGGACATTTGCCAGCGCCGAGGCGCAGGTGGCGGCGCTGGCCGATGATATTGCCTATAATAATCATGACCTTGATGACGGCTTGCGGGCAGGGCTTTTCAGCGTGGAAGACATCCTGCACCTGCCCATTGTGGGCCGCTGCTTTGCCGAGGTCGATGCAAAATATCCGGGGCTGGCTCCGGACCGCCGCCGCCACGAGGCCCTGCGGCGGGTGTTTGGCGTGATGGTCGAAGATGTGCTGGTGGAGAGCGCGGCGCGGCTGGCGGCGGCGGGGGCTGGCTCGGCACAGGACATTCGCCTGCTCGGGCGGCCTGTGGTGCAGTTTTCCGGCTTGCTTTGGGAAGAGCTGAAGGAAATCAGGGCCTTCCTGTTTGGCCATATGTATCGGCATGAAACCGTGAAGAAAATGCGGGTGGAAACGGCGCAAGTGGTGCGGGACCTGTTTGCGGCCTTCATGGCGGAACCTTCGTGCTTGCCGGATGATTGGCAGGCTTTCGGTGAGGTTGCGCAAGCGCGCAAGATATCGGATTATATTGCCGGGATGACCGATAGGTATGCGCTACAACTGCACAAAAAGCTCTGATGCGGCGTGGCGAGCCTGCCTTGCTTGGCAACGTTGCACCCACGCCGCGCTGTAACATTGGCGCTTGTTGTGGGCTTTGCGCGCTGGCCCTTTCGGGTGCCATATGGTATTGCCTCGCCGAAACCGCTTTGGAAATGTAAAATGAACCTGTTTGCCGAAATAAAAACCGTTGTGATCGAAAAGCTGGAGGCCCTTGTGGCCGCTGGCACCCTGCCCGAAGGCCTGAGCTTTGCCAATGTCACCGTTGAGCCGCCCCGCGATGCGCTGCACGGGGACCTTGCCACCAATGCCGCCATGGTTTTGGCCAAGCCTGCGCGCATGAAACCCCGCGAAATTGCCGAGGCGCTGGCAGGCCTGCTGGCCGAGGATGCCCGTGTGCTAAGCGCTGATGTTGCCGGTCCCGGATTTTTGAACCTGCGCCTTGATCCGGCTGTGTTTCAGGGGCTTATCCCAGAGATCCTCGCCAAGGGCACCGATTTCGGCCGCTCCGATATCGGCGCTGGCCGCAAGGTGAATGTGGAATTTGTCTCTACCAACCCCACCGGCCCCATCCATGTAGGCCACACGCGTGGCGCTGTTTTTGGCGACGCGCTGGCCAGCGTGCTCGATTTTGCGGGCTATAACGTAACCCGCGAATATTACATCAATGATGGCGGGGCACAGGTGGATGTGCTGGCCCGCTCGGCTTATGAGCGCTACCGCGAGGCCTGTGGCCATGCGCCCGAAATTGCCGAGGGGCTTTACCCCGGCGATTACCTGATTCCCGTTGGCGAAGCGCTGAAGGAAAAGTATGGCGACAGCCTGATTGATAAGCCTGAAAGTGATTGGCTGGCTGATTTTCGTGTGTTTGCCACTGACGCAATGATGGACCTCATCCGGCGCGACCTTGCCTTGCTTGGTGTGGAAATGGACAGCTATTTCTCCGAAAAGGCCCTCTATGGCTCCGGCAAAATCGAGGCGGCGATTGCCAGCCTTGATGCCAAGGGCCTGATTTATACCGGCACCCTGCCGCCCCCCAAAGGCAAGATGCCGGAAGATTGGGAGGCCCGAGAACAAACCCTTTTCCGCTCCACCGAGCATGGCGACGACGTGGACCGCGCCGTGCAAAAGTCTGACGGCAGCTGGACCTATTTCGCACCGGATATCGCCTACCACTATGATAAAGTCGAGCGCGGTTTTGACGAGCTGATCGACGTGTTCGGTGCCGACCATGGCGGCTATGTCAAGCGCATGAAGGCGGCGGTTTCGGCCTTGTCTGGCGGCGCGGTGCCGCTTGATATCAAGCTCTGCCAGCTGGTACGGCTGTTTAAAAACGGTGAGCCGTTCAAGATGTCGAAGCGCGCCAATAACTTCATTCTACTTTCAGACGTGGTTGAGCAGGTTGGCCGTGATGTCACCCGATTCGTTATGCTGACCCGCAAAAACGATGCGCAACTGGATTTTGACTTCGCCAAAGCGCTGGAGCAAAGCAAGGATAACCCCGTGTTTTATGTGCAATACGCCCATGCGCGGGTGCATTCGGTGCTGGGTAAAGCGGGCAACCCGAGCGATTCGGCGCTTGAAAAAGCCGATACCGGCCTGCTCACAACCCCCGCCGAAATGGCGCTGCTCAAGAAGCTGGCCGAGTGGCCGCGCCTTGCCGAGCTGGCCGCCACCCATCATGAGCCGCACCGGATTGCCTTCTATCTGTTTGAACTCGCGTCAGAATTTCATGCGCTTCAGCATATGGGCAAGGTTGATGGTAGCTTGCGCTTCTGGTTGGCAGACGAACCTGCGCTCAGCAATGCTCGATTGGCAATGATCCGCGCGGTGGCGGTTGTTATTTCCGCTGGTCTTGGTATCTTAGGGGTAACACCGCGGAATGAAATGCGCTGAGCGCGGGTATATCTAGCAGGGCGTGCTGGGGCGCGCACCATGCCTAGTGCGCTGTGAGAGGCAACAAACCAATGCGTGACAAGTTAGGTGAAGCACTAAAACAACGGCTTTGGGACGAATACAGCCCCGAGGCAAAATCTGCGCCAGAAGCCCCACGCCGCAGCCCGCGTAAACCCTCCGGGCAACCCGCCGAAAAAGCGGGGGGCTGGCTGCAATGGGCCGGTGCGGCGGTGTCTGTGCTGCTGGTTGTGGGTGCGGTTTACTGGGTTTTCCAGCTTGGCCGGCGTGATGCCACCGAAGTGCCGGTGATTAAAGCCATGGAAGGTGTGGCGCGGGCTGTGCCTGAAAATAGCGGCGGCCCCGTGGTAGATAACCTTGGCCTGCAAGTGAACGAGGTGCTCGGCAGCAATAGCACCGCCCCCGTAGAGCCCGAAACCACCCGCGCGCCGCCCCCCCAGCGGGTGATGCCCGAAGATGTGATCCCGGCCGAGGCAACCACGCCGAGCGCGCCCATTTTGGTGCCGGTTGACGTGCCGGTGGTGGCAGATACCCCCGCTGAAACCACCCCCTTGCCGCCGTCCATTCCCGGGGCAGACCCAAACATGACCCGCCCCGCACGGCGGGTGCCAAGCGCCAACCTGTCTGTCAATGCGGCTATTCTGAGCGAGGCGATTGCCAGTGCGCTGCAAGAGGTAGCTGGCGAATCCACTCCTGCCTCCGATGCTGCCGCAGCCGCCCAACCCCAAGCGCCCACCCCGAGCTATGTGGGTGAAATCATGATCCAGTTCGACATGTATGACGACGAAGGCAGCGCCAACCGCGATTACGACCAACTGCTGGCAGATAACCAAGACCTTTTGGGCTCCTTGGTGCGCTTTGTTGAGCGCCGAGAGGCCGGCGGGCGGGTGTTTTACCGCCTGCGGGCCCGTGGGTTTGCCAACATGAACGAGGCCACCAGCATGTGCGATGCGCTACTGGCCCGCGCCGTGAAATGCATTGCGGTGACTGCACGGTGAGCATGGGTGACGATTTTATGCCCGACCAAACCGAAGTAGACGCCCGCCGCGCTGCCGAGGCCTTGGTGGTCGATGTCGAGGGGTTCGAAGGCCCGCTTGACGTGCTGCTGGTGCTGTCGCGCACCCAAAAGGTGGATCTGCGGCAGGTGTCTATTCTGGCGCTGGCCGAGCAATACCTGATTTTCGTGGAAGAGGCCAAGCGGCTGCGCATTGAGCTGGCCGCCGATTATCTGGTCATGGCCGCGTGGCTCGCTTTTCTGAAATCTCGCCTGCTACTGCCGCCAGACCCGAAAGATGAGGGCCCAAGCGGCGAGGAAATGGCCGCGCATCTGGCCTTCCAGCTGGAGCGCCTGGAGGCCATGCGCAAAGCCGCCGCCCGCCTGATGGGCCGCGACCAACTGGGCCGCGATTTTTTCAAACGCGGCCAAACAGAGATTTTCAGTCGCAAAAAAGTGCTGCGCTATAACGCGAACCTGCTGGACCTGATGCAAGCCTATGCCCGCATCAAAACCAAAGACGATTTCGAGCCGCTGCACTACAAGCGCGAGGCGGTGTTCACCATGGAGCAGGCGCTTGAACGCATGAAAGGGCTGATCGGCACGGCGATGGAATGGGGCGAGCTGGCCGCATTTTTACCTGAAAACTGGCGGAAAGACCCAAAAATGCGCCGCTCCGCCACCGCCTCTACCTTTGCCGCCGCGCTGGAATTGGTGAAGGAAGGCAAAATGGAAATCCGCCAGACCGACACCTTCGCCCCCATTCACTTACGCCAGAGGGCCACGCCATGATGGAAGATGAAATCAACGAAAGCCTGTTTGAAGCCCCGCCGATGGGCGAGCAGGAACGCATGGTCGAAGCGCTGCTTTTCGCCAGCGCCGCCCCGATGAACGTGGCTGAAATCACCGCGCGGCTTCCCCATGGCTGCGATGCGAAAGAGGCGCTGGTGCATTTGGGCAAGCGCTATGAGGGGCGCGGGGTGGCCTTGCGTCGCATCGGAGAGGCGTGGGCTTTTCGCACCGCGCCTGATCTCGGTTTTTTGATGCAAAAAGAACAGGTTGAGCACCGAAAGCTCTCCCGCGCGGCTATCGAAACCCTTGCCATTATTGCCTATCACCAGCCCGCCACCCGCGCTGAAATCGAAGAGATTCGCGGGGTTTCGGTATCTCGTGGTACGCTGGATATGCTGATCGAGCTGGAATGGGTGAAGCTGGGGCGGCGCAAAATGACCCCCGGTCGGCCTGTAACTTTTATCGTAACGCAAGCTTTTCTTGACCATTTCGGGTTAGAAACCCCCAGCGACCTCCCCGGCGTGCGCGAGCTGCGCTCCAGTGGGCTGCTGGATAACCGCCCCCCTCCGGAGGCCGCGCTGGAGCCGGAGCAAGATGAAGACCAAGACGAGATGTTTGACTAGGCCCCTTGCCGTTTTGCTGCGTGCCAAACACGGGGTCTCCTTTGATGGCCGACGCCAATATAGACATTTTCCTGAGCCAAAACCTCTACTTATCCGGCCAAGCCCATACGGCGCTGGCGACGGGGCTGGGCGATGGCACCGATGGCGGCCAATATTGGTGTGAAGCTACTGTTTTCTGCCCTGCATTAGGCCCAAAGCACCGGAAAACCGTGCTACGGTGGTTACCTGTTCGGACCCTTCCGGGTTAGGCTTTGAAATGTTTACTGAGCTTCAGGCCTTGGCCTTGGTAATTCGAGCCAAGATCGGCACCGTAAAGCACCTTGGGCACCTCCTGCATCCGTTCATACACCAAGCGCCCGACAATCTGGCCGTGTTCTAGGGCGAAAGGGGCCTCGTGGCAGCGGACTTCGAGCACGCCGCGTGCGCCCGTGCCACCTGCGGCCGCATTGCCAAATCCGGGGTCAAAAAAGCCCGCGTAATGCACGCGAAATTCGCCGACCATGGCGAGATAGGGGGCCATTTCGGCAGCACAGTCGGGCGGGATGTGCACAGCCTCGTTGCTGACCAGAATGTAAAATGCACCGGGGTCGAGGATGATGCGACCGTTGGGAGCGGTGACCGGCTCCCAAAACTCGGAGACCGCATAATGGCCGAGTTTATCAAGGTCTATCAGGCCGGTATGGGGCTTGGCGCGATAGCCCACGATGCCGTTTTCACGCGGCGTGAGATCAACCGAAAAGCCGAGGCCATTGGCGATATGGGCCTCTTGGTCAACCAGCCCTTGGGCGGCGTCCAGCTTGCGCAGCGCGTCATCGGAGAGCACCACTTGGCCATTGCGAAAGCGAATCTGGTTAAGGCGCATGCCCGGGCGGGCGAGCACAGAAAAGGAGCGGGGGGAGATTTCGGCATAAAGCTGGCCTTGGTAGCCGGCGTCGATCCGGTCAAACTCGGTGGCGTTTTCGGTGATCAGGCGGGTGAACAGGTCCAGCCGCCCTGTGGAGCTTTTGGCATTGGCGACCGCGTTAATATGGGCGGGCAGGGCCAGCGATTCCATCAGCGGCACGAGGTAAACGCAGCCTTTTTCCAGCACAGCGCCATCGGTAAGGTCGATTTCATGGGTGGAAAAATCTTTGATTCGGGCGGCGATTCCGGCCTTTCCCGGCAGGAAAGACGCCCGCACGCGCCATGCTTTTGTGCCAAGGCGCAGATCAAGGCTGGCGGGCTGAATTTGGGCTTCGGGAATGGGGGTCGCGGCGAAAATTTCGCCGCGCGTGATCATGGTTTTTATGGCCTGAAAGGGCAGCACGCCGTGGTTCATTTTCATCCCCTTAATATGGCAAAAGCGCTGGCTTTCGCCAGCGCTTTGAGAATTTTGGTCGGGCTAGCGAGATTCGAACTCACGGCCTTTCGTCCCCCAGACGAACGCGCTACCAAGCTGCGCCATAGCCCGACTGAGGCTTGTTATATCGCCAATTTCAGCGGGTGCAAGCGCGAAACGCATTAAAGGGAGGTCGCAATTGAATTACGCAGGTTTTCCAGCCCTTTTACGATATCTTTCAGGTTTGGCTTGGTAACCACGCTCAAATCAGCGTCTTGGCCAATGCCGAGCACATGCTTTGGGCCGCGCTCTTTAAGCACTTTTTGCACGCCTTTAATGGTCATCCCCTGCACATGCAGCAAATCCTGAATACCGCGCAGCAGGGCGATATCTTCAGGGCGATAATAGCGCCGACCACCGCCACGTTTAACAGGCTGGATCTGTGAAAACCGTGTTTCCCAGAAGCGCAGCACATGGGCCGGCACGTCTAAAAGGTCGGCCACTTCTGAAATGGTTCTGAACGCTTGCGCTGATTTTCGCTTTGCCACCGCCATGGCTTAAGCCTTGTTGCCGGAATCAACCCGCTCTTTCATCAGGTGCGAAGGCCGGAAGGTGAGCACGCGACGGGGCGCAATGGGCACCTCTTCGCCGGTTTTCGGATTGCGGCCGATGCGGGCATTTTTCTGCCGTGTGCTGAAGGTGCCGAAAGACGAGATTTTCACCTGCTCGCCCGCGACCAAGGCGTCGGCCATATGGTCGAGCACCGATTCAACCAAATCTGCAGAATCATTTCTTGATAAGCCAACCTCGCGAAACACCGCTTCGCTTAGGTCTAATCTTGTTAACGTATCTACACTCACAGAATCGCCTCCCTAGTTCTAGGCCACGTTACGGGAAACAAGGAAAGCGAGTCAATAACAACGGCTTATCGCGTGATATTATAGTGGTTTACCAGCGAATCGTTGCCGCGCCCCATGCCAATCCGCCGCCGATGCCCTCCATAAGCAGCAGGTTGCCGCGCTTTATTTGCCCACGCTCCACCGCAACGCTGAGCGCCAGCGGGATAGAGGCGGCGGAGGTGTTGCCGTGGTCTTGCACGGTTTGGACGATTCGATCCATGCTCAGCCCCATTTTTTTGGCGGTGCGCGCGATAATTCGCAGGTTGGCTTGGTGGGGCACCACCCAGTCTATATCGTCAGAGGAAACACCCGCCGCATCCAGCGCGACTTCGCCGGTGGCCACCAGTTTTTTAACGGCGTGCTTGAAAACTTCCTGCCCTTGCATCCGCAATACGCCGGTGGTTTGGGTGCTGGAAACCCCGCCATCCACGTAAAGCAGGTCGTTATAGGCACCGTCTGAATGCAGGTCTGTGGAGAGAATGCCGCGGTCTGAGGCTGTGCCTTCGCCCTGTTGGGCCTCTAGAATAACCGCGCCGGCGCCATCGCCAAACAGCACGCAGGTGCCGCGGTCTGTCCAGTCCATGATGCGGGAAAAGGTTTCAGCGCCGATCACAAGCACCCGTTTGGCTTGGCCCGCCACGATCATGGAGTTGGCGGTGGAGAGCGCATAGATAAAGCCCGCGCAGACCGCCTGAATATCAAAAGCAAAGCCGCCTTTCATGCCGAGGGCATGTTGCAGCTTGGTGGCCGTTGAGGGGAAGGTTTGGTCGGGGGTGGCGGTGGCGAGCACGATGGCGTCTAGATCAGAGGCGGCAATGCCCGCGCTTTCAAGGGCGTTTTTCGCCGCGTGCAGCGCGAGGTCCGAGGTCAGCTCGCCCTCAGCCGCAAAATGCCGGCGCTCGATGCCGGTGCGGCTGCGAATCCACTCATCAGAGGTGTCGAGGGTTTTTTCAAATTCGGCGTTTTCAACCACGCGCGCGGGCAGGTAATGCCCGCAGCCAATGGCCACAGCTCTTGTTACGCTCATTTTTACGCCTCGTCTAAGTTGGAAAGCACATCTTTACTGGCTGCGAGTCCAGAGGCAACCCGTGCCGTGAGCTTTTCGGAAAAATCATTTTGCGCAAGGTCGTAAGCCAGCTTTATAGCCGCCGCTACACCCGTAGCATCAGCCCCGCCATGGGATTTGACCACCGTGCCATTTAGCCCCAGAAACACGCCGCCATTGGCGCGGCGCGGGTCTATCCGGCTTTTGAGCCGCTTCAGGGAGGTGAGCGCAAACAAGGCCCCAAGCCGCGAGAGCAGCGAGTGCTTAAACGCCGCTTTCAGCAAGTCAGACACCTGCCGCGCCGTGCCTTCGGCGGTTTTCAGCGCGATATTGCCGGTGAATCCGTCGGTCACCACAATATCCACACGGTCTGACGGAATATCGGAGCCTTCAACAAAGCCGACAAACTGGAAATCAGACGAAGTGGCAATGGTGCCTATCAGCTTGGCGGCCTCTTGCAGCTCAACCCGCCCCTTGAATTCTTCGGTGCCGACATTGAGCAGGCCCACGCGGGGCTGGCGCAGGCCAAAGCCGTTGCGGGCATATGAGGCGCCCATAATGGCATATTTCAGCAGGTCTTGCGGGTCTGCTTTAATATCCGCGCCCGCATCGAGTAAAATATTATAGCCCTGCTTATTGGTCGAGGGCCAGAGGATCGCAATCGCCGGGCGGTTCACGCCGGGGGCTTTCCTGAGCTGAATGGTCGACATGGCCATGAGCGCGCCGGTATTGCCGCAAGAAACCGTGGCCTGCGCCGCGCCTTCTTTCAGCGTGGCAATCGCGGCCCACATGGAGGATTTTTTGCCGTGGCGGAGCGCGGCCGAGGGCTTGTCGTCCATCGAGATCACATCATCAGCGGCGCGAATCTCGGTGATGGCGGCAAGGGCAGGGCGGCGCTTGAGGCAGCGTTTAAGCTCTGCCTCATTGCCATGCACAATAAATTTTATGTCAGGATAGGTGCGGACAGATTTATCCATCCCGCCAATCACGGCTTTCACGCCGCTATCCCCCCCCATAGCATCTATCGAGATGATGGTGGAGGCTGGGCCTTGGGGTATCCGGTTTTCTGCTTCAGCCATGCCGGGCCACCCCCGCAGGTTTTACGCCGCGTCTTCGTCCAGGTCGATGTCCTCAACCATAGCTACGACTTCACGGTCAGCATAGTGACCACAAGCGCCACATACGTGGTGCGGGCGCACAAGCTCGCCACAGTTGGAGCACTCATTCGGGTTGGCACCGTTAAGGGCCAAGTGTGCGCGACGCATGCCACGCTTGGAGCGGGTGATTTTACTCTTTGGAACAGCCATTTGCTTTAAGCCTTTTTATATGCGGAATTTCCGCGCGTGATAATCTCTTCGGGCGGACGTAGCAGGAATTGCCCCGTTATGCAAACCCGAAAAGGGAATAGAAGCGCGGAACATAGCTTTTTTTTGCCAAACCGCAAGTGTTAATTAAAGCGCAGCAGGCCTGCGCCGGTTTTTACGGTGGCACGCCTAACGGAGCTGAAGTTGCGGGCGCACCCATGCCAGAAAGAGTGTGCCGGTAATGCCCCAGAATATACCAAAAACAGGGTCCAGGCCGGGGTGCCGTTGCCAAGTGCCAAGCCCAGCCACTCGGCGCCCATTTTGAAGGGGAGAAAGAAGAAAATGCTGGAAAGCCAAGGCAACACGCCCAGAATTGCGCCCTTTTCAACGGCGCGGCGTTGTAAACCGGGATCAAAAAGATCACCCCCCCATATGCCGCTGGCAAACACCCGCCCCGACATCCAGCCGAAGGTCAGGTCCGGGGTCATGTTAAAACCGGTGGCGGGGGTGAGGCCGATACGCCCAAAAACTAGACCACAAGCCCGCTGGTCAGGCCGCCAAGGGCACCTGCGACAAATACAGCGAGCAGGGTTTTAAGGGCTGCCATCGGAACTCCCTAATTTATCGCGCAGGGCGGCTAGGCCGGCAAAAGCCTTGGTTTCTTCATCCTTAATCGGCGCGGCCCCTTCAGGCTCTGCGGTTATATGCACCGGCTCTGCGGTTTCGGTGCGCGGATAGTCAGGCATGGCGAGCATTAAGGCCTCTACCGCAACCTGCCCAAGGTCAATGACCTCGCCGAGCGGCTCTACATCATCTTCCAGCACATCTTCGGGGGTGTCATCCTCGATCATTGATTCGGGCAGGAAACGCAACGAGACCTGTGCATCAATGCGGGTTTTAATCGGGTCCAGCGTGACCACACATTCCTGCGTGATAGAGGCACCAAGCTGCCCCTCCACCAACCAGCCGCGCTTGCCGATGGGGCTAAGCGTGCCCTGAAAGCGCATTTTGCGCAAGCCACGCAGGCCAAGGGTGTCTCTTATGGCCTCGGATTCAGCCTCGGTCGGGGTTTCATCAAACGAAATCGCCTTATGGGCGCGCAGGCGCTCCACCTCTTTCGGGCGTTCAAACGGAGCAGGGGGCAGGAGATCGGCCATTTATCTCGCATCTTTCGGTTTTGGGGTGCGCATTGCTTGCGTCAGCCTCTTGAATATGGAACATAGGGGAACACCCCCGATTTGGGGAGAGTATATGTGCCGTTAAAACCGTATGGGCAAGGGTGATATGAAAAAGTTTTTTGGTATGCCGCTTCTGGTGGCGAGTTTATTTGTTGCCGGATGCACGCCACAGGTGGATGTGCACGGCTATGTGCCGGAAGCAGAAGATGTGGCGAGCGTTGCCGTTGGAGACAGCCAAGGTGTTGTGCTGGCAAAGCTCGGAGAGCCAACCACACGGGGGCTGGAAGGCACAAATGCGTGGTATTACATTTCCTCCAAAGTGCGCCGCGTGGGGCCGTTTGCACCGCAGGAAATCGAACGGCAGATTGTGGCCGTCACCTTTAGTGGCAGCCGCGTGGCTATGGTTGAGCATTACGGGCTGGAAGATGGTCGGTTGATTGACCTGAGCCGCAATCAAACCGTAACCGATGGCCGCCGCCTGACCTTCTTTGAGCAGTTCCTCGGCAATGTCGGCAACTTTAGCGCTGAAACCTTTCTGGGCGGCTAAGCTCCGGTGGCGGCGCGCCAATGGCGGTGCCTGCTGGGGCATTGCACCCGCGCCGCATGTTACACTTCGTTATAGGCCGGAAGCCAAATGGTGAAGGTGCTGCCTTTACCAATTTCGGACTGAATGGTCAGCGCGCCTTCGTGGCGGTTCAGGATGTGCTTTACAATGGCCAGCCCCAGCCCCGTGCCGCCTTGGTCTCTGCTTTTCGCGACGCTGACCCGATAAAACCGCTCGGTCAGCCGGCTTAGGTGCTCGGGCGCGAGGCCCGGGCCGGTGTCTTGCACCGATAGGCCGATCTGGTCAGGATGGTCGGCATCGGCAGGGGCGGCAGATAGGCGCACGGGGTGCGATTGGTCACTATATTTGATCGCGTTTTCCAGCAGATTGACCACCACTTGCAGCAATTGTTCATGATCACCGCGCACGCGGGGCATTTCTTGGGGGAGCTGGGCGCAGGCCGAGGTGCCGAGACGCTCGGCCAAGGGCTGCACGGCGGCGATGGCTTCCGAGACCAGCGGCGGCAGGGCGCAGGGGGAGAGCGGGCGATTATGCTCTTCTATCTCGATTTTATTCAGCGACATCAGGTCATTCACGAGGTTTTGCATTCGGCCGGCTTGCTTGGCCATAATCTGCAAAAACCGCTCGCGCGCGGCGGGGTCGTCTTTTGCGTGGCCTTGCAGGGTTTCGATATAGCCCAAGATCGTAGCGAGCGGGGTGCGCAGCTCGTGGCTGACATTGGCAATGAAATCGGAGCGCATCTGTTCGGATTTCAGCATGATTGTGCGTTCTTCGATCGCCGCGATCACGCGAATAGATTTTCCAAACTCAGACCCCGCCGGCAGCAACCCGATATGGGCCACAAAAAACCGCTCCGGCCCGTCTTTCAGGCTAAACCGCACCTTGCCGGTTTGGCCGCTGTCAATCGCCGCCTGCACCGCTTTGGTGAATTTCGGCGCGTCCAGCGTTTCGGAGAAATGCTGGCGGATGATCAGGGCGGGCAGCAGATCATAGGCGAACTGGTTGGCATAGGCGACGCGGCCTTTGCGGGTGATCACCAGTAAGGGTAGCGGCATTTGCTCCAACATGGTGGCCCCAAGGCCTGTAGCCAAGTGTGGGGTTGGCTCCAGCGGCAGGTGGGCCGATTGCAGGATGGATTCGGAATAGCGGAGATCATCCAGATATAGCCCGCGCGGCGGGGCTGGGGGGGCGTTGGGGGCGCGCGTGCGGGCTTCTAGCGCTTCCCGCATGATTTCGGGCGGGTGTGCGCCGGCACCGATGCGCTCTAGTAGCGCAACAATGCGGCGGATCTGTTCAGGGGCAAAGCTGGGGGCGCGGAAATGCAGGCGGGTTTCTGTGCCGCTGGAATGCGCCGAGCTTTCGATGCGCAATTCAGACAGTTGTGCGGGGCTTGGACCGACGCAAAAACTGCTGAAATCATGCTTGCCTATAAGATAGTGCGCTGCCTCGCGCATGGCGCGGATATCGAGCGGGTGATCTATGCGCCACATGGTGCCTTTATTGAAGGTCAGCGTAGCGCGGCGGGAAAATAGTCGATAAGTATAGTGCCGCTCCTGCGCGCGGCTGGCGTCAAACTCGTCTGGTACGGTGCTCGCCCCCACAATCGCCAGCGCGGTGCCATGCAGGATTTTGCTGAGCGCGGCTTTGAGCGCCACTGGGTTGTGGCTCGCGTCTAAATCCAGATGCACGATCTGGCTGCTGGCATGAACCCCCGGCTCTGTTGGTTCGGCCGGAGTGAGGTTGGTGGCAGGGGTATGGTTTTGCCGTAAAGCTGCTTCGAGGGCGGTTTGTACGGTCGACCAGCCGTTAAAGCGGCTGCCGTCATATTCGAGCTTGAAGATAAAGCGGGGCATATCAGGCGTTTTACGCTGATTTCTCTTGTGGTCAAGGGCAAAGCGAATCGTGATTTGGAGGTGGGAACGCCTCGAAATGGTGCGGTTTGGGAAAAGAAGAGAAAAAAGTGGAAAAAAATACCACCCTGTGCCACGGCCTGCCAAATACTACATTTAGCACGTGCGTGTAGGTGTGGGCTACATGTTGTGTGATTTTGAATCTAGTCGACTCTCGTGCGCATAAAAAGTTCCACAAAGTGGGGTCTTGGGGTATAAAACGGTATTGATTGGTAAATTTTGTTATGCTAGGTATAGGCAAGGTCGAACGCGGTGTATACAAAGCACATCAAAAAATTGAGGCAGCATCATACAGGCAGCCGCTTTCCTCCTAACAAAGTAGATCTGGCGCGGCTTGAGCAGAGAAGCGCAGTCAGGCACATCCCGAGCGGGACAGGAGCGGATCGTGTTGGGCAGGCACGGTCCGCAACTCGTTTGAGGGGCATGAACAGGAGTTAACACGGTGACGCTAGGTTTTTTTGACCAGCTGACCAGCAAGGTCGATAAGAAGGGGCGGGTATCACTTCCTGCCGCGCATCGGTCTGTGCTTGCCGACGAGGACCCTGATTGCGTTGATAATAAAAGCCCGAAAATGATCTTGATTCACTCGAAAAGCCACGAGCATTGCGCGCGGGGCTACACGGTGAAGGCTTATAAGAAGATCCGCAAGCGCATTTCGAAAATGGATTTCGGGCCAGAGCGGGATGCGGTTGAAAAAGCGCTCATTCACGCCGCCACCATGATTCAGGTTGATGATAATGGTCGGATGATCCTGCGCAAAGATATTCGCGAGCGTTTTGATATCGGCGATAATGCGGTGTTTGTCGGCTCTGGTGATCATCTGAAAATCTGGGACCATGACCTGTATTTTGACAGCCTGAATGATGAGGGCGAAGGCATTAACCCTTATATCGCGCTTAACAAAAAGAAGGGCGCTTAAGCCATGCAGGCAGACCCCCATATTCCGGTGCTGCTCAGCCCCATTCTGGCGCAATGCGCGCCTGTAGGGGGGGTGTGGCTTGATGGTACCTACGGTTTTGGTGGCTATAGTCGTGGCTTGATCGGGGCAGGGGCCAGTCGCGTGATCGGCATTGATCAAGATCCGGACGTGATTGCCCGTGCCGATCTGCCTGCAGGCATTGAGCTGATCCATGGCCGCTTTGGTGATCTTGATACGCTGGTTGATGAGCCGCTTGACGGCGTGGTGCTCGATATCGGCGTGTCCTCCATGCAAATCGACGAAGGCGCGCGCGGGTTTTCCTTTATGCGCGATGGCCCGCTGGATATGAGGATGTCGCAATCCGGCCCTTCGGCCGCCGATGTGGTCAACCGTGGCTCTGAGGAAATGATCGCCGATATTCTGTTTCGCTTCGGTGAGGAGCGTAAATCGCGGCGGATTGCTCGTGGGATCGTGGCGGCGCGCAAAGAGGTGCCCATCACCACTACCCTGCAACTGGCTGATATTATTAAGAAAAACCTACCATACCCTAAGCCCAACCAGCCGCACCCTGCCACCCGCAGCTTTCAAGCCCTGCGCATTGCGGTGAATGACGAGCTCGGCGAGCTGGCGCGCGGGCTGGTGGCGGCAGAAGCTGCGCTCAAGCCCGGTGGCCTGTTGGTGGTGGTCACGTTTCACTCGCTGGAAGATCGTATGGTCAAGCGCTTTATGCAGATCCGCTCGGGTAATGCGCCGCGCGCCAACCGCTATGCCCCCGAAACCGAGGCCGACGCCCCGCGTTTTGAAAAGGTTACTCGTAAGGCGATCGAGGCCAGCCCCGAGGAATGCGCCGCCAACCCCCGCGCCCGCTCGGCCCGCCTGCGCATTGCCCGCCGGCTAAGCGCGCTTGCCGCCCACACGGCACCGTCGGCCATCGGTATGCCCGAAATTGACCTGAAACAAGGAGGTATCTTATGAAAACCGTGCTGTATTTACTCGCTGGCGTGCTGGTTGTGCTGGCCGCAAGCTGGACCTATACCGCCAATTATCAGGTGCAAGATGCCGAGGAGCGGGTGTCTAGCCTGCAACGGCAGATCACGCGCGAGCGTAGCCGCATTGCGGTGATGGAGGCCGAATGGGCCTATCTTAACCGCCCCGTGCGCCTACGGGCGCTGGTCGAAACTTACCACCCCGAGTTGCAGCTTATAACCGTGGATGCCACGCGCTATATGGCGATTAATGATCTGCCAACCCGCACAGGCACGGCCCCCGTGAGCGCACAGCAGGTTGCGGCGCGGATGAACTGATGAGCATCCGGCGTCCCCTGCGCCCCTTGCCGCGCATATTGAAAGCGCGCGAAAAGGGGGTGGATCCGGATTTGGTCGAGGCCGAAGAACGGGCGATGCGGTTGCGCAAGCAACGAACGCAGGAAAAGCGCCGCGCTGAAACACGGCTGGGGATGATGGCGGCCGTCTTCGGGCTGGCGTTTTTGGTGGTGGCGGGTAAAATGATCATGGTCGCCACGGCCCCGACGGACACGCAGGAAAGCCGCCGCGGGGGGGCGGCCATTATCAACACCCGCGCCAATATAACAGACCGGAACGGCGCCATTCTGGCCACCAACCTGCGGACCGCCTCGCTCTATGTCACCCCGCAAAACATGGCCGACCCGCCCCGGGCAGCGGCGGGCTTGGTGGCGATCTTTCCTGATCTCGATGAAGCCCGCCTGATGCGCATATTCACTGGCAGTCGCACCTTTGCCTGGATCAAGCACAAGCTTTCCCCCGAGCAGCAGCAGGCGATTATTGACCTCGGCGAGCCGGGTTTGCTGATTGGTGCCCGCGAGTCGCGCTTTTACCCCAATGCCGCCTTTGCCTCTCATATTCTGGGCGGCGCGCGCTTTGGCGAGGAGGGCGTGCGCTCGGCCGAGCTGGTGGGCACAGCCGGCGTAGAGCTGCAATTTAACGACTATCTTAGCGCCCCCGCCAATAGCGAACGCCCGTTGATCCTTTCTATAGACATGACCGCGCAGGCGATTATGCGAGAGCAGCTTGCGGGCGGCATTCGCCGGCTTAACGCCAAAGCTGCCACGGGTGTTTTGATGGAGGCCAATACAGGCCGCATTATCGCCATGGTGTCGCTGCCGGATTTTGACCCCAACCACCGCCCCCCGCCCCCCACCAGCGGGTTGGCCGGCGACAGCCCGCTGTTTAACCGCGCCGCCCAAGGCACCTATGAGCTGGGCTCTATCTTTAAAGTGTTTACCGCTGCCCAAGCGATAGAGACAGGCGCAGCCACCGCCGACACTATGATTAACACCCGAAGCCCGCTGATTGCTGGCCGCTTCAAAATTCGTGATTTCCATAATTACGGCACTGAGCTGAGCCTGCGCGATGTGATCGTGCACTCCTCCAATGTCGGGGCAGCACGCTTGGCCGCGGAGATGGGCGGCGAGGCCCAGCAAGCGTTTTTGCGCCAACTTGGCTTGCTCGATAGGCTGCCCCTGGAGCTGCCCGAAGTGCGCCGTGCGCGGCCGCAATACCCCGAGCGCTGGTCTGAAGTTTACACGATGACCATCTCTTATGGGCAAGGCATTGCGGTTACCCCCGTGCATTTGGCGGCCGCCTATGCTGCCATGGTCAATGGCGGGTTGATGGTACGGCCCACCTTGTTGAACGAGGTGGTGCTGCCCACTGAGGCAGATCGGGTGATCTCGGAAAGTACGTCGATAGAGATTAGAGACATTCTGCGCCAAGTTGTGCTGCGCGGCACCGCCAGCATGGCCGAGGTCGAGGGCTTTGACGTGGGCGGCAAAACCGGATCTGCCGATAAGCCAAACCCGCAAGGGGCGTATTATAAGGAAAAGGTGATCGGCACCTTCGCGGGCGCTTTCCCGATGAGCGACCCGCAATATGTGCTGATTGTTTCTTTTGACGAGCCCAAAATTGATGTGCTCGGCGAAGAGCGCCGCACCGCAGGGTGGTCAGCTGTGCCGGTGGCGGGCAATATCATCCGCCGCGTCGCGCCGCTGTTGGGCTTGCGCCTTGCGCCCGAAAATGAAACACCTCAAGTAGAGATTCTTCAGGGCAACGATTGAGGGTAACATGGCCAAAACGCTTTCCGAACTGGGGCTTAAGCGGCGGGTGCGCCAAGCGGGACAGTGGCACGACGAGGCCGCCTTCACCGGCCTCTGTGTGGATAGCCGCGATACCAAGCAGGGTTTTTTGTTTTGCGCCATGCCGGGGGTAAATGCCCACGGGGCCGAGTTTGCTGAATTTGCCCTGCGCATGGGCGCTTTGGGTGTGCTGACCGATGCTAAGGGTCTGGAAATTCTAGATAACCCGGATTACCCCGTGCTGCTCGCCGACGACCCCCGCGCCGCCCTTAGCGTGGCCGCCGCGCATTTCTACAGCGGCCAGCCCCGCCATATGGTCGCCGTTACGGGCACTAATGGCAAAACCTCGGTTGCCAATTTCCACCGCCAAATTCTTGAGCACTTGGCGCGCGCTGCCGTTAATTTCGGCACCGTCGGCGTGGAGGGCGCGGTCAGCGCCAAGCTTAGCCACACCACCCCCGAGCCGATCACCTTGCACAAGCTGCTGGCCAGCCTTGCGGTGCAAGGCGTGACCCATGCCGCGATGGAGGCCTCGAGCCACGGGTTAGAGCAGCGCCGCCTTGATGGCGTGACGCTGGCGGCGGCGGGCTTCACCAATCTTTCCCGTGATCACCTCGATTACCACCACACCTTCGGCGATTACTTCGCCGCCAAAGCGGGTTTGTTTCAGCGGGTGCTCCCCGTGGGCGGCACGGCGGTGATAAACATGGACGATGACTACGGTGCCACCGTCCGGCTGGTTGCCGAGGGCCGTGGGCAGCATGTGATCACCCTTGGGCAAGCGCCTGAAAACCAAATGCAAATCCTGAACCGCCGCTATGATAGTGACGGCCAGGACCTGCGCTTTAGCTGGCAAGGCAAGGTGCATACCACCCGCCTTTCGCTGATTGGCGGCTTTCAAGCCAGCAATGTGCTGATGGCGGCCGCGCTGGCCATTGCCCTTGGCGAAGACCCCGAAGCCGTGTTTAAAACCCTGCCCAAGCTTGCCACCGTGCGCGGACGCATGGAGCTGGCCGCGATCCGCGAAAGCGGCGCGACGGTGTTTGTCGATTTTGCCCACACCCCCGAGGCGCTGGAAACCGCCTTACAAGCCCTGCGCCCGCATGTGCTTGGTCGCCTGATCGTGGTTTTTGGCGCCGGCGGTGATCGCGATAAAGGCAAGCGCCCACTGATGGGGGCGGCGGCCTCGGGGAATGCGGACCTTGTGTTTGTGACCGACGATAACCCGCGCACGGAAACAGCGGCGACCATCCGCGCCGAGGTGCTGGCGGGCTGCGTGGAGGCCACCGAGGTTGGCGACCGCGCCGAAGCCATTCTGCGGGCCGTGGACGCTCTGCAACCCGGCGACACGCTTCTTATTGCCGGAAAGGGCCATGAAAGTGGGCAGATTATCGGCACAGATGTGTTCCCCTTTGATGATGCGGAGCAGGCCAGTGTGGCCGTAGCCGCATTGGAGGGTCGGCTATGAGCCTATGGACGCGTGATGAGGCCGTGGCCGCTACGGGCGGCACTTGCGCGGTGGATTGGGCGGCGGAGGGGGTGTCTATTGACACGCGCAGCTTGGCAAAGGGCGACCTGTTTGTGGCGCTGTCGGCCACCCGCGATGGCCATGATTTCGTGGCGCAAGCCTTGGAAAAGGGCGCAGCGGCAGCGCTGGTTTCGCGTATTCCTGAAGGCTTGGAAAATGCACCGCTCTTGCTGGTGCCGGATGTGTTGCAGGGGTTGGAGGCGCTTGGCATTGCGGCGCGCGCCCGCACCAAGGCCCGCGTGATTGCCATTACCGGATCGGTGGGAAAAACCGGCAGCAAGGAAATGCTGCGGGTGGCTTTGGTGGGGCAGGGCCTCATTCATGTGGCCGAAAAAAGCTATAATAATCATGAGGGTGTGCCGCTTACGCTGGCGCGGATGCCTGCTGATACCGATATCGCCGTGATCGAAATCGGTATGAACCACCCCGGCGAAATTGCCCCCTTGGCTCGCATGGCTCGCCCCCATGTGGCGCTGATAACGACCGTCGCGCCGGTGCATCTGGCCGCTTTTAACAGTGTTGCGGAGATCGCCGCCGAAAAGGCCGAAATCTTTAAGGGGCTGGAGCCGGGCGGTGTGGCCGTGCTTAATGCGGATATTGAAACCTATGTTCTGCTCGCTCAAGCTGCGCCTGCCGAAATCCTCACCTTTGGCGCGGCGAATACTGCCGATTTCCGGCTGGTTTCTTGTGATGTAGGGCAGGGCGCAACCGTTATCCGTGCCAAGGCCCCGATGGGCGAAATTATGTTCAAATTAGGCGGAGAGGGCGCGCACCTTGCGCAAAATGCCGTTGGGGTGCTGGCGGGGCTGCACGCGCTTCAGGCCGATCTGGGCCGTGCCACGCTGGCCCTGGCGCAATGGCACCCGCCCGAAGGCCGTGGAGCGCGCCAACAAATCCCGCTGGGGCCAGAGGGGCTGGACGGCAGGTTTACCTTGATTAATGAAAGCTACAACGCCAACCCCGCCAGCACCCGCGCGGCGCTGGAAACGCTGGCGCAGCAGGCGGGCCGCAAGGTGGCCATTTTGGGCGATATGCTGGAGCTGGGTGCCACTGCGCCCGCGCTCCACAAGGCGCTGGCTAAGGTTGAGAGTGTTGATATTATCCACACCGTTGGCCCGCTTATGGCCGAGGTGCCATTTGCCCAGCGTGGCCTGACCGCTGACAGCGCCGAGGCCTTGGCTAGCGTGATCGGGCGGCAGATCAGTGCGGGGGATGTGGTGATGGTGAAAGGCTCGCTCGGCATGAAAATGGCGAAAATCATTGACGCGCTGGTAAATTTAGGTGATGCGGGGAGCCAGCAAAAATCCGAGGGGATGCTCTAGATGTTTTATATGTTTTCGGACTGGTTCGACGCCGGATTCTTCAACCTGTTTCAATATATCACCTTCCGCTCGGGGGGCGCGTTTTTTACCGCGCTGATTTTTGGCTTTATGTTTGGCCAGCCGCTGATCAACCTGTTGCGCCGCAAGCAAGGCAAGGGCCAGCCTATTCGGGAAGACGGGCCGGAAAGCCATATTCTGGCCAAAGCCGGCACGCCAACCATGGGCGGGGTGCTGATTTTAGGTGCTATTCTGGTGTCGACCTTGCTCTGGGCACGGCTTGATAATGGCTATGTCTGGTTGGTGCTGTTTGTGACCTATAGCTTTGGGCTGGTCGGCTTTTGGGATGATTATCTGAAGGTCGCCAAGCAAAACCACAAAGGGGTTTCTGGCAAAATCCGGCTTGGGCTTGGGTTTTTGATCGCGGGGATCGCGGGGGTGTGGGTGATGTGGCTGCAATCGCCAGAGCTTTCGGGGCAGTTGGCCTTTCCTATTTTCAAAGATACACTGCTGAACCTGGGTTTTTTCTTTATTCCCTTCGTGATGGTGGTGATTGTTGGCTCGGCCAATGCGGTGAACTTTACCGACGGGCTGGATGGCCTCGCGGTGATGCCGGTGATGATCGCGGCGGGCAGTTTTGGCATTATCGCCTACCTTGTGGGGCGCACGGATTTTACCGAGTATCTCGGCCTGCATTACGTGGCGGGCACGGGTGAACTCACCGTTTTCGTGGCGGCGCTCATAGGGGGCGGATTGGGCTTTCTGTGGTATAATGCGCCGCCCGCAGCGGTGTTTATGGGCGATACCGGCTCTTTGGCCTTGGGCGGTGCACTTGGCGCAATTGCGGTTGCGACCAAGCATGAGATTGTGCTTTCAATCATTGGCGGTCTGTTTGTGGTCGAGTTGCTGAGCGTGGTTATTCAGGTGCTTTACTACAAAAAAACCGGCAAGCGGATATTTCTGATGGCACCGATTCACCATCATTTCGAGAAGCTCGGCTGGGGCGAAAGCCAGATCGTGATCCGGTTCTGGATTATCTCGCTGATTCTGGCGCTGATCGGGCTGGCCACGCTGAAGCTGCGCTAGGCTCTGCGGCGCATCCCCCCATTGCGGGGGCGTGCTGCGCTTGGTATTCAAGAGAAAACCTATTGAGGAAAACCCGTGACACCCAAGCTTGAATTGCAAAATATCTCCCGCGCGTTTGACGGGGTGACGGTGGTAGATGACCTGTCTATCAGCCTGATGCCGGGGCAGGTGACCTGCCTGCTCGGCCCCTCGGGCTGCGGGAAATCAACCACCTTGCGCATTGCGGCGGGGGTGGATCGGCAAAACAGCGGGCGGGTTCTGCTGAATGGCGACGTGATCTCGGATGATTCTGTGCATTTGCCACCAGAAAAACGCTCCATCGGCTTGATGTTTCAGGATTTTGCTCTGTTTCCACACCTATCAGTGGTGGATAACGTGGCCTTTGGGTTGAAAAGCAAAGGCAAGCGCGACGTGGCTTTGGGGCTGCTCGACAAGGTTGGGCTGAAATCCGCCGCCGAGCGCTATCCGCACCAGCTTTCGGGGGGCGAGCAGCAGCGGGTGGCGCTGGCGCGGGCGCTGGCCCCCAACCCGAGCGTTATGCTGATGGACGAGCCGTTTTCCGGGCTGGATAATCGGCTGCGAGATGGTATTCGCGATGACACTTTGGCGATTCTTAAAGAGCTGAATGCGGCGGTTTTGCTGGTCACCCACGAGCCGGAAGAAGCCATGCGAATGGCCGATAACATCGCGCTTATGCGCAAGGGCAAGGTGGTGCAATATGGCGCGCCGTATAACCTTTATAACGCCCCTGTTGATTGCCGCGTAGCCGGATTTTTTAGCGATATCAATGTGATACATGGCATGGTCCAGAACATGCAGGCCGAAACCCCCTTTGGCCAGTTCTTCACGCCCAACCTTGTGGACGGGGCCGATGTGGAAATAATTGTGCGCCCGCAACACCTTAAAATCGACTTTGATCGCCACGGCAAAGGCCCGCTGCCCACCCCGCAAGACGGGGTGCCGGCGCGCGGGCTGGTGAAGCGGGCGCGGTTTATGGGCAACGAGAGCTTGGTGGAGCTGGAAATGGACTATGACAAGTCGGTGTTGAGCGCGACGATTCCGGGGGTGTTTTTGCCCAAAGAGGGCACGCCTTTATGGCTGAGCCTGCGCCGTGACCGCTGCTTTGTGTTCCCGTGCGAGACCCAAAGCCGTGTGAAAAGCCCCTATATGGAGAAAAATTCCGCCGACTAGGGCGTTTGCATTTGAACCTTGGGGCGTAAACCCTTAGATAAGGATTGTATATCTCAAATTGGGAGAGAGAGAATGACTACGACACTGTTTATCGGCAATGTTGGCCCTATGGGTTTGATCCTTATTGCCGTTGTTGTGCTGGTACTTTTTGGGCGCGGCAAGGTTTCTTCGCTCATGGGCGAAGTTGGCAAAGGTATTTCGAGCTTTAAAAAAGGCGTGAACGAAGGCAAAGCCGAACTTGAAGCGGCGGCGGCTGATGAAGCTGTTGACGTAACGCCTGTCGAGAAAAAAGACGAAGCCTAAGGCTCCGCCCAACATTTTACTAGAAGCGGGGATGCACCAGAATGTTTGATCTGGGCATGATGGAATTGCTTGTTGTGGGTATGGTGGCGTTGATCGTCGTCGGCCCCAAAGATTTGCCGGGGCTGTTTCGCACCGTCGGTAATTTTGTGGGCAAAATGAAGGGCATGGCGCGCGAGTTTCAGCGCTCTATGGATGCGGCTGCCAAAGATGCGGGGGTAGATGAGGCGCTGGACGGGATGAAATCCGTTGCGGGCGGGGTGAAAAAGGCCACCACCTTCAATCCGCTGGATTTCAATAAAGACCTGAAATCCATGACCAAAGACGCGATCAAGAAAAATACCATGCTGGACGATGATGCAAAAGCCGCGCGTTTGGCCAAAATAGATGCCGAGGCCGACGAAGACCCCGGCGCGCGCGCAGACGAAGATGTGCCAGCGAAAAAAACGGCACCGAAGGCGGAAAAGCCTGCGGCAAAGAAAGCCCCTGCAAAGAAGCCAGCCGCTAAAAAGCCCGCTGCCAAAAAGACATCTGCCAAGAAAGGCGCATAAATGAGCGATAGTGAAGTGGAAAGCAGCGCCGCGCCGCTGATTGAACATCTGGCGGAATTGCGCAACCGGCTTATCCGCTCGGTGCTGGCTTTTGTGGTGGGCATGCTGATTAGCTACACCTATTCCACCCCGATTTTCGACTTTCTGGCCTCGCCGATCTGCACGCAGCTGATTGATGCCACCGGCGAATGTGGCTTGATTTACACCGGCCTGCAAAAGGGCTTTACCACTGCGCTGCGCATCTCGATGTTTGGCGGCTTTATTCTGGCTTTCCCTGTTATTGGTTGGCAGCTCTGGCAATTTGTCGCCCCCGGGCTTTACCAAAGAGAGAAGGGCGCGTTTTTGCCGTTTTTGCTGGCCTCGCCCGTGCTTTTCCTGATCGGGGCGTCCTTTGCTTTTTATGCGGTTCTGCCGTTAGCATTTGATTTTTTTCTTGGATATCAAAACCTTGGCACGGGCAGCGCGGAGGCGCTCGACGGCCCCGCCGCTGTGGGAATTACTTTTTTGGGCACCATTGATGAATATCTCGGTCTGACCATGAAGTTCGTGATGGCCTTTGGCCTGACCTTCCAACTGCCCGTGATTATGACCCTGCTCGCCAAGGCCGGTATGCTGAGCGCCAAAGGCCTGACCAGCACCCGAAAATACGCGGTTGTGGCCATTTTGATGCTCGCTGCGGTCATTACCCCGCCAGATGTTGTCACCCAGATTATCATGTTTACCGTAATCTATGGGCTATACGAAATCTCGATTGTTATGGTCAAAATGGTTGACCGAAAGCGCGAGGCGCAGCTGCGCGAAGAGGGCTATTATGACGAGGATGAGGATGAATCCCCCGCGCCAGAGGCCAAGCCAAAGCCGGTTATGGCTAAGTCCGCTAAGGCCAAGGCAGAAGCAGAAATGCCCATTCTCGAGATCGTAGAAGATGATGACGACGACGATTTCGAGGCCGACGCTTTTGATGATGATAATAAGCCGACATGAGCAAAAAGGCGCTGAAGCGTATAGCCGACGCGCTAGAGCGTATTAGCCCTGCGCCGATGGCCACGCCCGATTTCGGCCTGGCCTCGGCGTTTGTCTGGGAAACCGAGCCAGATGCCCTGCGTCCCGTTGCCAAGGTCAACGGCGTGGCTATGGCGCGATTGGTTGGCATTAATCGCAGCCGCGACACGCTCTTGGCCAATACCACGCAATTTGCCAAAGGCCTGCCTGCCAATAACGCGCTGCTCTGGGGCGCGCGGGGCATGGGGAAAAGCTCGCTGGTTAAGGCCGTTCATGCCGAGGTCGGCGGGCTGAAACTGGTTGAAATCCAGCGTGAGGATATTCCGAGCATTGGCCGCCTTATGAACCATCTGCGCGGCCGCAAAGAGCGCTTTGTGCTGTTCTGCGATGACCTGTCTTTTGACCATGATGACAGCCATTACAAGTCCCTCAAGGCTATTCTGGATGGGGGCATTGAGGGCCGCCCCGCCAATGTGATCTTTTACGCCACCTCGAATCGGCGGCACCTGATGCCACGCGATATGATAGATAACGAGCGGCAAAACGGCATTAACCCATCAGAAGCGGTAGAGGAAAAGGTGTCGTTGTCAGACCGTTTCGGCCTGTGGCTCGGCTTCCACCCTTGCACGCAGGATGAATACCTTGAGATGATCGCGGGCTATTGTGCCGAGTTGGGCTTGCAGCCAGATAATGTGCGCGCCGAAGCGATTGAGTGGCAACAAACCCGCGGCGGCCGCTCTGGCCGCGTGGCGTGGCAGTTTGTGACCGATCTGGCCGGGCGGATGGGCGCGGCGGGCTAGGGGGAGACCACGCACCCTACGTGTGATTTTTGGCGCAGAGCGCGTGGTTGGTCAGGCTTTCGATTACGTAACAATCTTTGATGTTATCGGCAGAGCAGGTGGACATGCGAGCCAGCTCGGCCTCCAGGCTTTGTAGCTGGGCGATGCGGGTGCGGATGGCCTCCAGATGGTTGGCGGCAATGGCATTGGCCTCGGCGCAGGGCATGTCTGGCTGGGCGGAAAGCGTGAGCAACTCGCGGATATCCTCGATTTTCAGCCCCAAATCGCGGGCGTGTTTGATGAAGCTCAACCGGCTTAGCTCGTCGCTGGAATAGCGCCGCTGGTTGCCCGCCGAGCGCTCGGGGGCAGAAATTAGCCCCATTTGCTCATAGTAGCGGATGGTCGGGATTTTAACGCCGGTTTCGCGGGAGAGTTCGCCGATGGACAGCATGGTGGGGCTCTTGAATTGCTATAGCTTGTATAGGTATGGCCACTACGGGCAAAAAACAAGCCTTGCCCAAGGGGCGGGTTTCTGGGAAGACTAACCGCGTAATGTGACCTGAAATCCGGAGCCTCTCATGACCCAGCAATCCCCCCTTTGGCAGCCAAGTGTTTCAGCCATGGACGAGACTCTGATGGCGGAATTTATGAAAAAGGCTGGCCAGCCTGATTTTGCCGCGCTGCACGCGTGGTCGGTGGCCCAAACCGAAGATTTTTGGCGGCTGGCATGGGATTTTTGCGGGCTCCAGGGCGCGCAGGGTCACACCACTTATATCCATGATGCCGACCCTCTTAAGGCGCAGTTCTTCCCCGAGGCCACGTTGAACGTGGTGGAAACCTTCCTGAAAAACCCTGATGATCGCCCCGCGATTTCCTTCATCGGCGAAAATGGCCAGCGGCGGCGCTGGACCCGCGCCGAGCTCAAGCGCGAGGTCGAGCAACTGGCGGCGGCGCTCAAGGCCGAGGGTATTGGCAAGGGCGACCGCGTGGCGGGCTATGTGCCAAATATGCCGCAAACCGTGGCGGTTATGCTGGCCACGGCCTCGCTCGGGGCGGTGTGGTCTTCTTGCGCGCCGGAAAGTGGGCCGGATGTGGTGGTGGATCGTTTTGACCAGATCGAACCAAAGCTCATGTTTACCGTCGATGGCTACACCTATGGCGGCAAGCGCTTTCAAACCGCCGCTTCGGTGGCCGAGATTTTGCGGCGGGTGCCGAGCATTAAAAAAGTGGTGACGTGGAATTTTTCCGGTGGCGAAAGCAGCTACGAGGCCTTCAAGCGCGCCGATGCGCCGCCGCTTGTCTGTGAGCCTATGGGCTTTCGTGACCCGCTTTACGTGATGTTTTCTTCGGGCACCACCGGCAAGCCTAAATGCATCGAGCATTCCGGCGGCGGCACTTTGCTGCGGATGATGGTCGAGCATCAGCTGCACTGCGATATAAAGCCCGGCGACCGCGTGTTTTACTACACCACCACCAATTGGATGATGTGGAACTGGCTGATTGGCGCGCTGGCCTCGGAGGCCGAGATTATTCTTTATGACGGCAACCCGTCTTACCCCGATATAGACCGCCTGTTTGCGCTGGCCGAAAGCGAGCGCTTTACCCATATGGGGGTTTCGGCGAAATATATCGACGGGGTGCAAAAGCAGCAGCATAAGCCAAATACGCATGATTTAAGCGCCCTGCGTGTGGTGCTTTCCACCGGGTCGCCGCTCTCGCCCGAGGGGTTTGCCCATGTCTATGCGGATTGGAAAGCCGATGTGCAACTGGCCTCGATCTGTGGCGGCACCGATATTCTGGGGGTGTTTGTGGGCGGCTGCCCGATATTACCGGTGTATCAGGGCGAGATCCCCTGCGCCGCGTTGGGGCTGGATGTGGACACGCTGGGCGAAGATGCCGAGCCGGTTACGGGGGTGCCCGGCGAGCTGGCATGCCGCAATGCCCACCCCTCTATGCCGACCCGTTTTTTGAACGACCCCGACAACGCCCGCTACCGCGCCGCCTATTATGAGCCGTGGCCGCGCATCTGGCGGCAGGGGGATTTTGCCCTGCGCACCGAGCATGGCGGATTTATCGTGCTCGGGCGCTCGGATGCGACGCTCAACCCCGGTGGGGTGCGTATTGGCACCGCCGAAATTTACCGCCAACTCACCGATATTGACGAGATCGTCGATGCGGTGGTGGTCGGGCAAAGCTACAATAACGATACCCGTGTGCTGCTATTTGTGATGCTAGCGGCTGGGGCAACGCTGGATGACGCCTTGATGCAGCGGGTTAAACTGGGGATTCGCCAAAATGCCTCGCCCCGCCATGTGCCGGCCAAAATTATTGCCGTGGCCGATATTCCGCGCACCCACTCCGGCAAAATCGCCGAGCTTGCGGTGCGGGATATAGTGAATCAGCAGCCCGTGCGCAACCTGACAGGGCTGGCCAACCCCGAGGCGCTGGCCCTATTTAAGGCCATCCCCGAACTTGCCGACGGTGCCTAAGTGTAGCGGTCCAAGTGGGTGGCATGTTCATAGGCCGTGTAATCGATGCCGCCGATTGGACTGTCCCAGTGGGGCGGCTCGATGGCGCGATAGTTAGGGCAAGTGGCGCGGAAATATATATGCCGCAGGAGCGCCTGCGGCCATCGCTATGGCGGCGTTATTGTGCTCAATTGAGCGGGTCCGGTAGGGCAAGGCTCGCGAAATCAACCCGCACTTCACGCCGCACACGGGCTCGTTTTACCACGCTCGAGCGATGCAACGTCAGCATATTAAGCACAGCACATCGACGCGCTTGGCGGTGCAGATCTCCAGCGGATAGCGTGCTGCCACCTCTGCCGCCTTTACTTTTCGGGCCTCATGGCTGCCCCGCGGAATCTCCATCGCGCCGGATTCCGCGTCGGTATCATCCAGATGCACCCACACAAAAAGGATGTGCTCCAGCAGGATAAGCGGCGGCTCGTCGTGCCACACGCCGGCCTTTTGCGACCAGTTGAAAAGCCCTCAACCGTGTGCCGTTCCGCCACGGCAATCACACAGTCCTGATGTCACGGCACGCGCTAATTGGCACCTTCGCTTTTGTTAAACGCAACAATGCGCACAGGGGTAACCGCCAGTAGCGCGCCAAGTTTGGAGAGCGCCGGGGCCAACCCGCGCTGGTTTATCAGCGCCACGCTTTGCCCCCAAGCGCAGGCTTGGTCCACCGCTATACGCTGCAACTCGCGCCACCCAGCACACAAAACTTGGCGCAATGGCGGTGGTTGAGCTTCACGTCCGCCTCGGCCTGGCGCAGGGTTTGGCCCATTTCAAAGGCCTCGTCATAGGCCAAAAGCGTGCAGGCCAGCACCACAGGGCGCGCGGCCCCCTTGCGCTTAACCACCATGCGCGAGCTGGCGCACATCACGTCATCGGGGCGCTTGTTCAAAATCCCCCAGCAGGCGGTGGTGATTTCCGGCACGTCAACCCGCTCGTCCATTTCGGGAAAAAGCACAGTGATCGCAGGGTTTTGCGCGTCTATCTTGAAGCCGTGCTTGGCGTAAAGCGCCGCATATCCGGCGCGGCTTTCGGCCTCACTATCGCCCCAGACCGTACGGCCCGCCAGCGCCATTTTAAAGCCGTTATCCCGCAGCCATTCCATGCCTTTTATGGTGATATCATAAGCCCCTGCGCCGCGCTCTTCATCATGGTGCGCAGGGTTGAAATGGTCGAGTGAAATCCGCAGGGTGAGCTTGGCGCCATAGGCCGCGCGCAGCCGCAAAAGCCCCGCTTGCACCCGCTGGCGCATCATCGGTTTCATGGCGTTGGTAAGCACCAAAACTTCATAACCGCGCGCCAGCCCCGCCTCGATCATGGTGATGATTTCGGGGTTCATAAAAGGCTCACCGCCGGTGAAAGCGATCTCTTCTACAGGCCAACCCAGCGCTGAAATCTCGTCGAGATACGGCTCCATTTCAGCCGCCGTTATATAGGCCAAACGGTCATTCTCCGGCGAGCTTTCTATATAGCAATTCACGCAGGTAATGTTGCACAGTGTGCCCGTGTTGAACCACAGGGTTTTCGCGCCCGTCAGGGCCACCGAGGCGCGTTTTTCACCCTTGGCCGTTAGGTCAGGGTGCGCAAATTTTTCCAGCACGGGCGTTTGATCGTTCATAATTATTTCCCTCTTTGCGCGGCAGACTCCTGTGCTGCGCCGCCGACGTCAAGAAACATTCCCGTGAGGGGCCGCTTCCTTGGTCACAATCTCGATTTCGCTTTCCAGCGTCCGGTGCACCGGGCATTTGTCGGCGATTTCCATCAGGCGTTTGCGCTGGTCGGCGTCCAGATCACCCTCGAGCGTGATCACGCGCTTGAACTGGTCGATTTTGCCGGTTGTTGTATGGCAATGGTCACAATCGGTGGCGTGGATTTTATCGTGGGTAATATCGACGCTTACATGGGTCAGCGGCCATTTTTTGCGCCTCGCATACATGCGAATGGTCATGCTGGTGCACGCGCCAAGGCCCGAGGACACCAGCTGATAAGGCGAAAACCCGTCATCGGTGCCGCCATAAGCTATCGGCTCGTCGGCGGTTACGTGGTGCTTTGGCCCGGCTGAAATATCTTGGCGAAATCCCTTGGGGTCGGCCTCATCGACCCGCACAATGCCCTCGGGCGCGCCGATGGGGGCGGCGGGTTTGGGCAGGTCAAGATAGCGCGCGGCCCATGTGGCGATCACGTCGGCGGCGTATTGGGCATCTTCGGCGCGGCTCAGCAGGTGGTCGGCGCTATCCAGCGTGATGAAGCTTTTCGGGTGCTTGGCGGCCACGAAAATATCCGCGGCGTTGTCGATAGAAACGGTCATATCCACGGGGCTGTGCAGCACCAGAAGCGCTTTTTTCATGGTTGCTACTGCGGGTAAAAGCTCGGCGCTGTCAATGTCATCCAGGAACGCTTTGGTGATGGTAAAGCCGCGCCCTGCAAGGCTGACCTCTGCCGAGCCATTCTTGCGAATTTCATCAATATGGCAGCCAAAATTCGCCGCCACATGGGCTGGATCACTGGGCGCACCGATGGTCACAACCGCCTTAACGCTGGCGATTTCCCCCGCCGCTTTCAGCACCGCCGCACCGCCAAGCGAGTGGCCCACAAGCAGGCTTACGGGGTTGCCGATGCCCGCCATATGCTCGGCGGCCTTCAGCAAATCGCCGACATTGGAGGTGAAATCAGTATTAGCAAATTCGCCGTCCGAGCTGCCTAAACCCGTGAAATCAAACCGCAAAACCGCAATGCCGGCCGAGGCCAGCCGCTGGGAAATGCGCTTGGCGGCGAGGATGTCTTTTGAGCAGGTAAAACAGTGGGCAAAGATGGCGGTGGCCAGAATGGGCCCGCTGGGTTTATCAAGCAAGGCGGCCAGTTCGGCACCTGTATGGCCGGTAAAAGTCAGTTTTTCGCTTGGCATCGGTGAATCTCCGTGGTTTCATCTCAATCTAGGCTTATTGGAGGCCAGCGCAAGGTGCTGAAACAAAACACAACGGAAACGTGACGGAATGGAGATTTGCCAGAAGGTTTTGCCGGTTAAACCGTGGATGCAGGCTAAAACCCGCCGCTTGCCGGGCATTCAGCCGGTGGCCAAGGGCGAATGGCTGCTGCGGGATGACGCTTACGCCGCACAAATGGCTTATCGTGACAAGCTGATTGCCCGTCGCCGTGCAGACGTGTTTCAGGCCA
>Ga0256840_1000581_pt1 | contig 37065 bp, 26 predicted proteins | sample 355202metaG_FD_185969 | JGI IMG/M metagenome (GOLD analysis project Ga0256840, IMG submission 185969) | Hydrothermal vent microbial communities from Mid Atlantic Ridge, Atlantic Ocean - 355-202 | ecosystem: Environmental > Aquatic > Marine > Hydrothermal vents | place: Atlantic Ocean: Mid...
CTATCGCTTTCTATAATTCCGCATTCAATAGACCCTGCAGGTCGAAAATAGGTAAAATTTCTTCTGTTGATCAAAATTATATATTGCAGGGCCAATGTCTTGGGTTTGGTTTCCCCGTAGCTTTAAACCTAAAAAAATCAGTTGACCGCTAAGTTCAGCTGTAACTTGTTAAATAATATGCTTAAGCAAGTTTTTCTATTCTCACCAGATGGGTGAGACTATTTCGCTTCACGGTTTTGTGAAAAATCTGGACGAAAAATTCTGCAGAATAGCTCTCAATAAGGACTACAGCCATTATTTTCGAGCTATTCTTTGCCTTTTTCCGCCCAGATTTCCCACAAAATCCGTGCTCAACTGATTTTTCTAGGTTAAAAGGTTTGCTAAAGGTGAGGCTGGCTGTTGGAATTGATGTCTTACGCTTTGCTATACTCTATAGAAATCAAATATCATAGTCGATAATCAGTGGGGCGTGATCTGAAAAGCGTTCATCTTTATAGATAGAGGCAGACTTCACCTTGTCTTTTAGACCTGAGCTGATAATTTGATAGTCGATGCGCCAGCCGACATTTTTAGCCCAGGCCTGACCTCTGTTCGACCACCAGGTATATTGCTCTTCTTGCTGGTTGACTAATCGAAAGGCATCATACCATTGCTGTTTGGCAAAAAGCTTATCCATCCATTCGCGTTCTTCAGGCAGGAACCCTGAATTCTTTTTGTTGCCTTTCCAGTTTTTTAAATCAATTTCTTTGTGGGCGATATTCCAGTCACCGCAGATAATGTAATCACGGCCATTTTTTTCTAGCTCATGCAGATAAGGCAAAAAACGGTCAAGAAAGCTAAATTTAAATGCCTGGCGCTCCTCCCCAGAGGAACCGGAAGGCAGATAAAGTGAAATGATGCTTAAATTATTATTAAGCTGGGCTTCAATAAAGCGGCCTTCGCTATCAATATCGTTCCAATTTAAGCCTTTAGTTATTGAGGTGGGTTCATTTTTGCAATAAATTGCAACGCCGCTATAGCCTTTTTTTATGGCATCATGATAAAAGCAGTGGTAACTTTTAGGCCAGAAAGCTTCAGCTTTAAGCTGTTCGGTCTGAGCTTTTGTTTCCTGAATGCAGATAACGTCAGCATTCTGCTGGGCTAGCCATGAGAAGAAGCCTTTGCGTTCAGCCGCTCTTATACCGTTTGCATTTAATGAAATAATACGCATATAAAATTGAAAGTTGCAGAATTGTTAATAAAATCGTATTATACTCAGTTCTCTAATAGTTATGTAGCCCATTTGAGGGCGGTATGGAATCAAAATGAAACCAGAAATTCATCCAGAATATAAGCAAATTACTGTAACCTGTGGCTGTGGCAATAAGTTTGAAACGGGTTCAGTATTAACTGATGATTTGCACATAGAAGTCTGTTCTTCTTGTCATCCTTTTTATACGGGTAAACAAAGAGTTGTTGATACAGCTGGACGTGTTGATAAATTCCGTAAGAGATTTGGAAAATAACTTTTTTGTCTTATTTTCTGTAGCATTAAGAAGGGATCTGGCTTTATGACTAAAGATACGGCGACAATAAGAAATAATGTAACTGGCAAGGAGTCTGAATTTTCATTGCAGCAAGGTACTGTTGGCACCCCTGCTGTTGATATAGGCTCTTTAAATAAAGAACTGGGAATATTTACTTTTGACCCGGGGTTTATGTCTACAGCAAGCTGTAAGAGTGCCATTACCTATATTGATGGGGATAAGGGGGTCTTGCTTTATCGTGGCTACCCGATTGAACAGCTGGCAAAAAACAGTTCATTCACTGAGGTTGCCTATCTGTTAATGAATGGTGAGTTGCCCACAGAAGCTGAACTTCTGGCTTTTAAGAGTGAAATTAGAAACCATTCTATGATTCATGAGGCTTTAAGGGTTTTCTTTAATGGTTTCCATTATGATGCCCATCCAATGTCTATGATGGTTGGGGTGATGGGCTCATTATCTGCTTTCTATCATAGTGAGCTGGATATGAAGGACCCTGAACATCGGCGTATTTCTGCTATGCGCATGTTGGCAAAAGTACCGACAATGGCTGCCGCTTGTTATAGACATTCTGTAGGCTGGCCATTTATATATCCTAGGCTTGATCTTGGCTATTGTGAAAATTTTCTGAATATGATGTTTTCATTGCCAGGACAAAATTATATTGATCAAAGCAATTATATTGACCCTGTCGCGGTAAAGGCGCTGAATCTATTATTTATTTTGCATGCCGATCATGAGCAAAATGCCAGTACAGCTACTGTTAGATTAGCTAGCAGTACAGGGGCAAATCCTTATGCTTGTACAGCCGCCGGAATTTCCGCATTATGGGGTCCAGCTCATGGCGGAGCAAATGAGGCGGTGCTGAGTATGTTGGCGGAAATTGGAACGGTTGATAGGATTCCTGAGTTTATTGCCAAAGCGAAAGATAAGAATGACCCTTTTAGGCTTATGGGTTTTGGACATAGAGTGTACAAAAACTTTGATCCAAGGGCTACGATTACCCGTGAGACCTGCTACGAAGTCCTAGAGAAATTTCCCAGTGATGACCCTTTGTTCGAATTGGCATTGGCTTTAGAAGAAGTAGCTTTGAAGGATGAATATTTTATTGAGAAAAAGCTGTATCCAAATGTTGATTTTTACTCAGGCATTATTTATAAGGCATTAAAAATTCCAGAAGATATGTTTACGGTAATGTTTGTTATTGCCAGAACAGCCGGGTGGGTTTCGCATTGGATGGAAATGATGTCTGAACCTGGGCAGCGGATAGGCAGGCCAAGACAGATTTATACAGGCTATGATGCGCGAGACTATTCTGAGATAGAAAAGCGATAGTATTTAGCTTTTTATTAAAAAGCTCTTGGGAATAAAAAAAGCACGTTTAAAACGTGCTTTTTTTATTTTAATAGAAAGAGTATAAAGACCCCGTTTTTACATGGGTTCAAAACTTAAGCCCAGCAGCTTTAAGCCGGTGGGCTATTTAACTCCGGAAGCCTTATTATTTTGCAGTTGAGCGATAGTATTCAATCGCGGCTGCTACACCGCTTCCTGGTGTAATGTCGAAGCCGTTATCAAGCATAGCCATTTCAACGCCGGCAATAGCACCTAGCAAGGATACATCGTTCATATCGCCAATATGGCCGATACGGAAAACTTTACCTGCAACTTCAGTTAAGCCAGCACCTAAAGAAATATTGTATTTGTTAAAAGCAGTGCTGATAACATCTTTAGCATCCTTGTCTTCAGGGACAACAATTGCTGAAACAGTATCAGATTCAAAACCAGGCTGAGCGCATAGCTTTAATCCCCAGGCCGCAATGGCTCTGCGTACGCCTTCTGCTAAACGGTGGTGCCGGGCGTAAACGTTCTCCATGCCTTCGTCTAGCAATAGCTCTATTGACTTGCGCAAGCCGTAGATCATAGGTGTGGCCGCGGTATAAGGCGTGTACCCAAGCGCATTTTGTGCCATTTGGTCTTTAAGGTCTAAAAAGCAGCGTGGGAAGGAAGCGGTTTCTGTCAATTTTAATGCTTTTTGACTAAATGCCAGAACAGCTAAACCGGCAGGCAGCATAAAGCCTTTTTGTGAACCGCTGATGGAAGCATCGACTCCCCAGTCATCCATGCGGAATTCAATGCTGGCAATTGAGCTTACGCCATCAACAAAAAGTAGCGCAGGGTGGTTTGATGCATCCATTGCTTTACGAACGCCGCCTATATCGCTGGTGACACCTGTCGATGTTTCATTATGTGTGGCTAAAATAGCTTTGATTTCATGCTCTGTATCGGCTTTTAGGCGCGCTTCCAAATCATCAAGAGGTATGCCTTTGCCCCATTCAACTTCATGCATTTCTACGTCTAAACCTAGGCGTTCTGCCATATTCATCCATAAATGACTGAATTGGCCAAAACGATAGATTAGAACCTTGTCGCCAGGGTTTAATGTGTTGGTGATGGCAACTTCCCACCCGGCAGTACCTGTAGCCGGAAAGATAAATGCCTGCCCCGTTTCAGTTCTGAAAATCTTTTTAAGATCTTCAAGCACCGGCTTAAGAAGTTTAGGGAAAATAGGAGAGCGATGGTCTTCCATCGGTACGTGCATTGCACTTAGAACTTCATGTGGTGTATTGGTTGGACCGGGAATAAATAAGTGATTGCGACCTGCCATCTTTTGCCTCTGTTGGTTAGTGGGTTATGTTGTGTGTAATAAATTACAAGCTACTTGAGAATAGTCAAACGTTCTATAATGCCATATTAATATAAGATCAGCAACTGTGTTATGTAACCTCGGTTTTTATCATGACTGCCCTCCAAACAGAGTTTTTGCCAGTTGCCGGTTTTTTTCGAAATTCTTGGAAAGCTGTTGAAAAATAAGCTGGTGGGTCGCTGAGTCTATGCCTAATTTTTCTAGGCGGATGTTTGGATGGAGCTCCCCCGTCTGTCTATGCAGTGCTGATGCCATTTTTGCGACTTCTCCAATCAATAATGCCATTTCCCATGATGATTCCTGATAATCGGAATTAAGGTGATATTGCATTGCTGCAGCTAACACATCAGGCAATTGTAGATGTTTGGCTAACAGGCCTCCTACTTCACAATAGTCAGTCCCTGTACATTGTCTTAATGAGTCGCTGAAGGAGAGAGGGGGAGATTCATCCGCCATCTTATGCAAGGCCTTATCTGTATCAGCAGGAAAATTATCGGCAAGCCACAGTACCCCGAGGTTGTGCAATACTCCGGCCGTCTGTGCAGTCTGTTCCAGCTTGGAGCAGGGCGTAGATACTGGGAGTTTTGATACGAGTAGCCTGGCGCCTTCTGCTACGACCATAGAGGTCGTCCAAAAGTGTACTGTACTAAAACGAGGGCAGCGTCTAGTGTCAAAGGAAGAGGCGATAGTTATGGCAATGCTGACACTTTTAACAATTGAAGTCCCCAGTCTTGAGCAGGCCTGTTCAACGCTGCTGATCGGTGAAATAGGGGCAGACCATGAAGAATTGGCCAAAAATAATAAGCGGGCAGTAATATCTGGATAATGCTTAAGAACTTCTGCCAATTGCAGATAGGTTAAATTATCATCGGCCAAGGATTGCATTAATACATGAATGTTTTTTGCCAATGAAGGCAATTGTATTGGCTTCGATAGTTTTTGCTGTAAGGTCATCTTATTTTATACTATAGAGACTTGTTGAAATTAATCGCTTTCATCTATTAGATGAGAAAAATCAATATTTGCCAATGCTGGAATTTTGTCGCTGGTGACAGGGCGACTGAACAGATAGCCTTGAATTACCTGACAGCCAAGGCCATGCATCACCAAGGCCTGCTCTTTGTTTTCAACGCCCTCTGCAACCAGAGTATAGTCAAGTGCATTGGCTAAACCGATAATTGTTCCTAAAAGCAAAGAAGTGTTAGGGTTGGTCAATACATCATCAACAAATACTTTGTCTATTTTCAAGCAGTCTAATGGCAGTTTCTTCAATGAAGCCAGGCAAGAATACCCGGTGCCGAAATCATCAATGGCGATTTTTACTCCAAGCATTCGTAATTGTTCAATGATGACAAGAGACTCTTTAGCTTGCATTGCACTTTCAGTAACCTCTAATTCTAGGTGTTTCGCAGGAACTCCCGTTCTGGCTAAGGTTTCCTGAACGGTTTTTAGTAAGTTGGCATCTTGAAAATGCAGTGCTGAAATATTGACAGCTATATGCAATAGCGGCATCCCCGATTTATGCCATTCAGCAAGCTGTTCGCAAGCCGTTTTAAGTACCCAGTTGCCCAGTTCGACAATGAGTCCCAGGCGCTCTATATCAGGAATAAAATCATTGGGCGGAATCATGCCTTTTTCGGGGTGCTGCCATCGGACTAACGCTTCCATACTAACCATACGGCCTGTTTGCATAGATATTTGCGGCTGAAAGTGAAGAATAAACTGCTCTTGCTCAAATGCTTCATGCAGCATCTGTTCCTTTTCCAGGCGAGTAATCGCTTCTGAAGCCATTTCCTGTGAGTAGAAGGTATAGCGTTGTTTGCCTGCCTGTTTAGCAACATACATTGCGGTGTCAGCCGCTTTCATGAGGTTCACTTCATTATCGCCATCTCTTGGAAAAACGGCGATACCAATACTGACCCGCGGCTTAATCTGCTGGTGATCTAAAAATAGCGGTTCATTTATTTTTTGCAGGCATCGTTCAGCAATCTCGGCAACAAATTCATCATTGCTAATATCATTTAGCAGTATGCAGAATTCGTCTCCTCCTAAGCGGGCTGCAAAATCAGCATCACGTATTACGCCTTGCACCCTCTGAGCGATTACTTTTAGCAGCTGATCACCGAGGTTATGGCCTAGACTATCATTTACATCTTTAAACCCATCCAGATCAAGAAACAGAAAAGCAAATTTTTCATGACGGTGGCTGGCTGTTTTGATAATAGTCTGGATATGTTCCTTATAATACGTTCTGCTGGCAAGGCCGGTCAGATGGTCAAAGTAAGCAAGGTTATGAATTTTTCTTTCGGTGGCTTTGCGCTGGCTAATATCCTGAACGGTTCCTGTAATCATGGGGTGGTTATTTTCGATGACCTTGACCATCTCCTGATGTACAAAAATAGGATCAGACTGATTGATCTGCAAGCGATACTCGATATGCTGAATCGTTTTGCTATAAGGCGCTTCCAGAATCATTTCTTTAACGGTATTGCGGTCATCCGGCTCTATTAAAGCAATAAACCCTTCTAGCGTTGCATCAAATGTTTGCAGGTCTATGCCACATAGCTCTGCTAACTGCTCAGATATTTGAAATTGGTTTTGACTAACATTCCATATCCAATATCCCAGACGGGCAATACGTTGAGCCGCTGTTAGGCGCAGTTTGCTGTTTCTGAGTTCGGCCGCATTTTGGCCCGCTCTCAACATAAAATTTAAACGATGGATTAAAATAGGGTAGTTAATTGGTTTTTCGATAAAATCAGTAGCGCCTGATTCAAATGCACGGTTAATGGAGTCGGTATCACCTAGACCAGTTGACATAATGATGGGAATATCAGCCATGTCAGGGGTTTTTCGTATTAGCCGGCAGGCTTCAAAGCCATCCATTTGTTCCATAATGGCATCTAGCAGGATCAAATCTGGCTTGTGCTGACTGATTTTTTCTATTGCCTGGCTTCCGCTGCTGGCCTCATCAACTATAAATGACGATGTTGTCAGTACTGAGCTGGTGATTAAACGAAAGCTTATGTCGTCATCCACTAGTAAAACACGTTTGTTTTGAGTACTATCCAATTGCAATGGAGATGATGCTAGAAGAGAGGCGTTTTCATTCTCTGCAGGTTCTAATTCCTTATTCAGTGCTATAACAGCCGCAGGAAAATCTATTTTTATGGCGTTTAATGAGGGTTCAATATCTTGAATGCAGCCCTTATTGCTATTTTCTTCAATGGATGCCGCATTATCTGCTAGAGAGCGTATTCCCAGGTTAGCGCAAGCCGACTTAAAGCTGTGCGCAATTCGAGCCATGGAAGTAAAATCCTGTTTCTCATATGCACGCTGCAGATTATCAATTTCATTTGGCGCAGAGTTTAAAAACAGAGCAATGGCTTTGTTGAGCAGGTTTTCACCGTTTGCTGTTGTGAGCTGACGCAAATTATTCAGTGCTATAGCCTCTAAAGTAAAGGAGTCAGTATTTTGGTTGTTAACAGATTGTTTCTTAGGCGATTTTTCTGCTTCCTGGGGCTCTGGTAGCCATTTTTTTAGCACATCCTGCAACTGTTTCTGGCTGAAAGGCTTGCTGATATAATCATCCATTCCAGCCTTTTTGCAGTCTTCAATAATTCCTTTTTGTACATCAGCCGTCAGTGCAATAATAGGGATATGCTGTTCGTTATCTGACGCTTTTTCGCGTTCACGTATTGTGCTGGTCGCTTCAAAACCATCCATTTTAGGCATATGGCAGTCCATTAGAATGGCGTCATACTGTTTGTCTGCAGATGCTTTGACGGCTTCCTGACCATTGTTGACAACTTCGGGCTGAAGGCCAATGCTTCGCAATATGGCCATGCCCACTTCCTGGTTAACTAGATTGTCTTCTGCCAGCAGAATGTGTCCTGAGAGCTTAGGTGTTTTGCTGACAGTAGGCTGATGTCTGGGCTGAGCTTGTGTGGCTCCCACCAGTTCCAGTAGGCAGGCAAGCAGTTTTTGCTGAATGACCGGTTTAGTCAGAAAATAGCTGATGCCATAATCAGCCCCCTGATCCTGGTCGAAGGTAACGCTGTCTGAACTTAGCATAACAAGCGATAAATCATGCAGGCTAGATTCGTCATGAAGCCTTTTAGCCAGTGCGAGTCCGTCCATTTCTGGCATGTGCCAGTCTAGCAGCGCTATTCGATAGGTTTTTCCTGTGTCCAGCAAATAGTCGATAGCTTGAGCTCCGCTAGAGGCAGTGTAGCAATTAATTCCCCAATGGCTTAATTGGCTGGATAATATCTCGCGATTAGTGGCATTATCATCAACTATCAGAATATTGATGCCTTGAAGGGAGGATATGTCGGCTTTTTTCTGTGCTGTTTGATCACTGCGCTCTAAACGAAGGCTAAAGCTAAAGCAGGAGCCCTGGCCGAGAACGCTTTTTAATTGCAGCTGCCCTCCCATCATTTCCAATAGCTGGCGGGAAATAGTGAGCCCCAGACCTGTTCCGCCATGACGGCGAGTAATGGAGCCGTCGGCCTGGGTGAAGCTTTCGAAAATTGACTCCTGCTGTTCAAATGCTATGCCTGAACCCGTATCACTGACTTCAAACAGTAAATTTAAAAAGCTCTCAGACTGATTGGCATCGTTGATAAAACTGACTTTTAGTTGTATTTCACCCTGCTGGGTAAACTTGATTGCATTACCCAATAAATTGATAAATACCTGTCGAAGCCGTTCTGCATCTCCGCGGACTGTGCCTGCTAGCTCTAAAGGCAAATTCAGTACTATTTCCAGACCTTTAGAATGAGCCTGGGAGGCAATGATTTCAACAGTGTCTTCCAGCAGTGTGCGGATATCAAAGTCATCGTTGAGCAGCTGGAATTTACCTGACTCAATTTTAGAAAAATCCAGAATGTTATTAATAATGCCGAGCAGAGATTCTGCAGAGCGGTAGGCGGTATCGGCCAGCCTTTTTTGACGGCTATTGAGAGAAGTATTAAGCAATAACTCGGTCATGCCTAATACGCCATTCATAGGCGTGCGGATCTCATGGCTCATGGTGGCGAGAAATTCACTTTTGGCTTTGCTGGCGGCTTCTGCCCTGTCAGCTAGCTGATAGGCCTCATTGGTTTTCTGCTGTAAATCATGGGTTCTTGCCTGTACCTGGTCTTCAAGGGTCTCTTTCTGCTGTTCGAGTGCTTTATTCCTGCTGTCAACCTGTTCGAGCATATCGTTAAAAGCTGACCCTAATTGCCCTATTTCATCTGTAGAGGTAATGGTGGCACGCTGCTGGTAATCCCCTGAATGCTTGATGTCTTCACTGATGGCAACCAGTTCCAGGATAGGGTCAGATAGTTTTTTTGCTATTTTTTCTAAAAACCAGAAAATAAGCAGGGCAGCAAAAGCCAGTCCCAACAGGGCAATACCCATTTCTTTTAGCAGACGCTGATATATATTATCCAGACTGATAACTAAAATGATGCGGCCATAATCAACCTGGTCAAAAATAAGCGGTTTACAGACTTGCATAAACTTCAGGTTAATATCTTTTTGCTGACAGCCAACCATTAAGTTTTTTGGGAATACCTGCTCCTCTTTGCGGGAATAAACGGCAAATGCCTTTTGCTCGCCAGTTTTGGTAACGGCGGCATAAACAACATTGTTATGCGCTTTCAAAGTAGCCAATGTTTCTTGGGCATCGGTACTATTGTCAAACACAAGAGCAGGCGTAATCGCTAGCGATATTACTTCTGTCAGAGCATTTAATTCATGGTGTAATGCCTGTCTGTTTGATAGCACGGTGTTAATCATCAAAACACTGCCAGCAATCACTAGCATCAATAAAATACTCATACTGATGAGGAATTTTAATTTGTCTTTAATAGATGCATTGTTTAGGAGGTTCATAATGTCATTGCTGTCTTTTAAGAATGTCGTTTTTCACAATTAATGAACCCGTGCAGGCAAATCAACAATATTTGCCAATTTTAAAAGCCTGGAGCTAATCACTAATTTTGATTGTTTAACGGCGTGCAAATTAATGCTTAATTGCATTTTTCCATTTATCTTTTCAAGCCCGACCATGCCGCCTGCCTTAAGAAACTCCATGTTTTCTCCTACGGTCAAGACTGGCCGAGTTTTCAGTTCCATTAATAATGGTTTTAATCTGCTCCGATCAAGTTTGCTTAAATAAAGCAGCTGACACCGATCCAGATTACGCAGACGGGAAAGATTGATAATGTGAATGGTTTTATTATTGGCTTTTTTATTGTCAATTGCCTCAAATGACTGCTGAACAATATTATCCCCAAAGACACATAGGTTTAAGGGTGCTTCTGCATTAAAGGCAGGCTCGGGCCAGCTGGTAAAGCGGGCAATATTGAGCGTTAACACAGCCAGAACTGTCTGTTTTTCAACAGAGCGCGACCACGCCTGGTTTAAGCCGCTAAGGAAAAGCAGTAGGAATGCGATCAGGGACAGTGTTTTTTTTGTGGTTAGCATCTATAGTCAGTCAGCTAGAAGTGCCAGGTTAATTTACCATACATTCCACGGTCAATTTCAGTATCTGTTGCTAACATTTCCTGCCTGTATTCAAAATGCTTTTTAGCCAATAAGTTTTGTCCCACTAATGACAGTTCAATATCTTTTATGGGCTGCCATGCCAGCCGAATATCCATTGAAACATAGTCCTTAATAACTGCAGTTCCAAATGCGCTGGCGGCTGTGTTGGTGTCTACATAACGAAACAGTACATCCAGCTCAATGTTTTCCCAGGGTAAAATTGCACTGCGCAGCGATACACGCTGCTGCGGGCTTAACCCAAGCTGATCAGATGCGACCTGCTGGTCATATTCTGTTTTTAGCAGGCTATAATTGGCATCCCAGCGCCACCAGTCCAGCATTTGCCAGACAGCTGCAATTTCAAATCCATAGGTCTGGCCAGACAATCTGTTTTCAGAGGTAATCAGCACTTTTGCTGCACCTGTTGGCGTTGTGGGTAAAATAGGCTGGCTATCTACTCCCGTTCTCAGTTTTTTATACTTATTATAAAAAGCAGTAATATCAATGGATACATTATCGATAAATGTTGTTCTATATCCTAGCTCATAACTAATAACTTCTTCAGAATCAAACTGCTCATTTCCAGTAAATATTGCATTAATTGCCGGAATAAACGGGGGCTGTGCAGGGATCGTTTTCTGCAATATAGTAGCGTTATGTTCTAAACGTGAGGGGGTTCTCACTGCTCTTGATACGGCTCCCCATAGACGGTGCTGCTGATGTGGAGCCCACATCAGCCGTGCGGTAGGCTGTGCTTCAAAACCGCTGTAATCGTTATATTCAAACTTGGAACCTAGTGTCAGCCATAAAGTATCATCAATTAGAGTAAGTTCGTCTTGCATAAAGGTACTGAAGAGCTGGTCATTGCGACTGGAAGGATTGATTTCAGTGATAGTCCCGGTTTGAAAATTATCATGGTTATAGCGATATGCAGCTCCCCAGACGATATCGTTCCATCCCAGCAAGGAAAACCGATGCTGAAAATCAATATCAATCACATGCCGGCTTTCTTTGATAAAGGCTTCGTCACGCTGATAAAAATCATAATAAACCTGTAATGAATAATCGGATGTAGATGAGAATGTATGATTGTGACGTGCTAACAGATTGCCGCCAAAGGTATCAATGGTTTCATTAAAATTTTTAATGTAGGGAGCTGAAAACTGAGGAAAAGTTGAGTTTTGATTGATTTCGCTGCGGTAGGCATCTCCCTGGACTGTCAAACTATCCTGCGCGGTAAACTGGGAGTCCATTCTGAATCCGCCTTGAACCTTGTCCCAGTCATCGCCTGCTTCGCCACCTATCTTAAGGGTGTTTTCATCCCGTTTAAAACCTTTCACATAGGCTCTGGCGGTAGTATCGGCATTTATTTTTCCTCCATAGCGAAATGCACCAAATCCCTGTTCTTCTGTACCGCCGCCAGCAACTAATAATCCGCCCTGGGTGTCGGCCGAATGCTTGGTGATAATGTTAATTACGCCGTTTACCGCGTTAGCTCCCCACATGGTCGCACCAGGCCCGCGAATGACCTCGATCCGTTCAACATCTTCCAGCATCACATCCTGATTTTCCCAGTATACGCCAGAAAATGCACGTGTATAAGCATTACGGCCATCAATCAGCACCAGCAGCTTGTTGGCAAACCGGCCGTTAAAGCCTCTGGCAGTGATGGCCCATTTATTTGAGTCTATGCGGGCGACATCCAGTCCTGGAGCTAACCGTAAAGCTTCGGGGACTGAGGTAGCACCAATTCGCTTTATATCATCCTGAGTAATTACAAAAATAGCCGCAGGGGAATCATTCAGAGATTTTGCTTTTTTGGCAACGGAGATAACTTCTACATTGAGAAGGTCTTCTACACTTAATTCCATTAATTCATCCTGACCGGAATAGGCGGTAGGGATAAAAGCAAAATAAACAACTGAAGACATTAATAATGGTTTTAATCGTATTTTTGAGTGATTCATGATATTGGCTGCCGAGCTTATAAATATTTAGTTTTAAGCTTAGTAGGCAATTGCCATAAATTCTAGTAATGAGTGAGGATATTTTGATAAATATGATGCTCTGTTTTGTTGTAAGACCGGCTTGTAATCCGTGGTCTAGTCTTAAAAGTTCCACACTAATTTACCATACATTCCTCTCTTGATTTCAGTTGGTTTTGTTATAAACTCCTGCTTGTATTCAAGATGCCTATCTGTCAATAAGTTTTGTCCAACCAGTGATATCTCAAGATCTCTAATAGGGCGCCAGGCTAGGCGGATGTCCATGGAAACGTAATCATTAACAGTCGTTGTGCCGGCAATGCTTACCGTTTTATTGCTATCAGCATAGCGAAATAGTATGTCAATATCAAAATCCTGTCTCAGTGTTATCAAGCTTCTAACAGATGCACTTTGTTGGGGGCTTTTGTCAAGGGTATGATTTTGGCTTTCAGAGACTGTTTTTAATAGACTGTAATTGACATCCCAGCGCCACCAGTCGAGCATTTGCCAGACAGTAGCAATTTCTCCGCCATAGGTTTGGCCTTTAGTGCTGTTGGTAAAGGTGTTTGGCAGATCCATAGTGCCCTTTGCCGGATTAAATATTGGGGAGCCTGTCTGAACGGTTATTAAACTGCTGTAATCGTTATAAAAAGCCGTGAAGTCAATAGACACATTGTCTATTATTGTTGTTCTATACCCCAGTTCATAGCTGATTACCTGTTCAGAATCAAATTGAGGGTTTGCTTTAAAGGTCACTGCAACAGGTGGGGTTCCAGGAGATTGGGGTGGCAATACTCTGCCTAATATATCGACATCATGATCCAGCCGAGACGGCGTTCGTACCGCCCTTGATACTGCACCCCATAGACGGTGCTGGCGGTGCGGGACCCACATTAGCCGAGCCGTTGGCTGAGCCTCAAAACCGCTATAATCGTTATGTTCAAATTTGGAACCAACGGTTAACCAGAGCGTATCATTAATCAATGTTATTTCATCCTGTACAAAAGCACTGAACAGCTGGTCATTTCGGCTGCTGGATCTGATTTTATTGAATCCATTTTTATCATTTATATATGTATCATCATGACTATAGCGGTATCCTGCGCCCCAAATCATATCGTTCCAGTCTAACAGGGCAAAGCGATGCTGGAAGTCTATGTCGATGGTGTGCCTGCTCTCCTTTAAAAAATATTCATTGCGCTCATAAAAATCATAATAAGCCTGTATAGAATAGTCAGATACAGACGAAAAGCTATGATGCTGGCGTATTAATAGGTTGCCGCCAAAGGCATCGATGGTTTCATTAAAATCATTTTGATAGGGTGGGGGTCGTTGCGGCAAAACAGTGTTTTGATTATTTTCGCTGCGATAGGCATCGCCCTGAACTGTTAGGCTGTCTTGCGCAGAAAGCTGGGAGTCCAGTCTAAACCCTCCTTGAACCTTGTCCCCGTCATCACCTGCTCCGTCTCCTGACTGGCGGACGTTTTCAGCTCTTTTAAATCCCCTTATATAAGCCCGTGCCGTAGTATCTGCTGATAATTGTCTGCCATAGCGAAAGGCACCAAAGCCTAGTTCTTCAGTACCGCCGCCTGCTATCAGCAGTCCGCCTTGGCTATCAGCCGAGTGCTTGGTAATAATGTTAATAACTCCATTTACAGCGTTGGCTCCCCATAAGGTTGCGCCGGGTCCGCGGATAACTTCGATGCGTTCAATATCTTCCAGCATTACATCCTGATTTTCCCAGTAGACACCGGCAAAGGCCCGAGTATAGATGCTGCGCCCATCAATTAGTACCAGCAGCTTGTTGGCAAAACGGCCATTAAAGCCTCTGGCACTGATGGCCCATTTATTTGAATCAATACGGGCAACATCAAGACCTGGAGCTAAGCGAAGGGCTTCAGGTACCGAAGTGGCTCCTATGCGTTTTATATCATCTTGAGTGATAACAAAAATGGCTGCAGGGGAATCATTCAGCGATTTTGCCTTTTTTGCGACTGAAACTACTTCTATATTAAGCAGGTCTTCTACACTTAAGTTTATCAATTCATTCTGGCCGGAATAGGTGATTGAACTATAGGTAAAGCATAGAAGTGAAGCCTGTAAGAATTGGTTCGGCCGTTTTTTTTTCTGGTCCATATGTTCATTGACTAGAGCTATATTCTGATACTAAGAGTAGCAGTTTTTTATGATTTTAATAGCATTTCTTGGGAGCAGAGCGTCATCGCCAATGAATTTATAAAAAATGGGGAGATTATTGTGATGTCATATTGGCCGTTAAAATTGCCATGATACTTTTCCATAAAATCCCCGTTCGATTTTGGTAGGCGTAGTAATGGCTTCCTGTCTGTATTCCAGATGCTGATCAGCCAACAGGTTTTGTCCGGTCAGGGATAATTCAATATCCTTAACGGGTTGCCAGGCTAGGCGTATATCCATTGAAAGATAATCTTTAATAGTTTCAGAGCCAAAAAAACCTATGGCTGTATTGCTATCTACATATCGAAACAATATATCTAGATTGATATCTTGCCACGGAGTGATTGAGCTGCGCAGTGATACATGCTGCTGTGGACTTTTAGCTGTAATATTCTCAGCCTTTGGTCCTGCAATATCAGTTTTCAGTAAGCTGTAATTTGCATCCCATCGCCACCAGTCAAGCATTTGCCAGACAGTGGCTATTTCAAACCCATAGGTCTGAGCTTTAGCATTATTGCTGAATGTGTTTGATATTTCAAAGACACCGGTTGCCGGATTAAAACTAGGCTGACTCTGTCGCATGGATCTTAAATTATGATAATCATTATAAAAAGCGGTAAAATCAATGGATAGGTTTTCTATCGCAGTTGATCTGTACCCTATTTCATAACTGATTACCTGTTCAGCACTAAACTGTGATGTTCCTTCAAAAAATATAGCGGTAGCCATCGGATTTGCAGATGAGTGTGGCGGAGTGACTGCAGCCAAGTTTTTTGTACCATATTCTAGGCGTGACGGCGTTCTTACGGCTCTTGATACTGCCGCCCATAGGCGATGCCGGTGGTGGGGTGCCCACATTAATCGGGCTGTAGGCTGGATTTCAAAGTCTGTGTAGTCATTGTATTCAAATTTGCTCCCCAGTGTCAGCCATAGGCTATTATCAATGAGTGTTATTTCGTCTTGTACAAAAGCGCTGAAAAGCTGATCATTGCGACTAAGAGGTGCAACGAAATTATTTTTGCTATTGATATGAAACTGATCATGCGTATAGCGATATTCGGCTCCCCACACTATGTCATTCCAATTCAGTAAACAAAAGCGGTGCTGGAAATCAATATCAATGACATGTCGGCTATCATCTACAAATGTTTGATTGCGTTCGTAGAAGTCATAAAAGACCTGTATTGAATATTCAGATGTAGAAGAAAATATGTGCTGGTGACGTGCTAGCAGATTGCCGCCAAAGGTATCGATGGTTTCATTGAAATTGTATTGGTAGGGTGCGGTAAACTGGGGATAAGTTGAATTTTGGTTTATCATGCTGCGATAGGCATCCCCTTGAACAGTTAGGCTATCTTGAGCTGTTAGCTGGGAGTCCACCTTGAAACCGCCCTGAACTTTGTCCCAGTCATCACCGGCTTCTTCGCCCGAATGATGAGTATTTTCATCTCGCTTAAATCCTTTAATATATGCCCGAGCAGTAGTATCTTTGCTTAACCTGCCACCATAGCGAAAGGCGCCAAACCCCTGTTCTTCTGTACCGCCGCCAGCAACCAGCAATCCGCCCTGGGTATCAGCTGAATGCTTGGTGATTATGTTGATGACGCCATTAACTGCATTGGCTCCCCAAAGTGTTGCGCCAGGGCCGCGAATAACCTCAATACGTTCCACATCTTCTAGCATCACATCCTGATTTTCCCAGTAGACGCCGGAAAAAGCACGGGTATAGGTGTTGCGGCCATCAATTAAAACAAGCAGTTTATTGGCAAAACGGCCATTAAAGCCCCGGACACTGATGGCCCATTTATTTGAATCAATACGGGAAACATCAAGGCCTGGAGCCAGCCGTAAAGCTTCCGGAACTGAAGTTGCTCCTATGCGGTGTATATCATCTTGAGAAATGACAAAAATGGCTGCAGGAGAATCATTCAGGGATTTTGCCTTTTTAGCAACGGAGATGACTTCTACATTGAGAAGGTCTTCTACACTCAAGTTGATTAATTCATCCTGATCAGAAGATGCGATTGAATTATAGGTGAAAAATAGGACTGAAGCGAGTAAGGCAGTTTTTTGCAGTTTTATTTTAGGAATCATAATAATAACTGGCAAGGGCAAAGTGCTTACTATCCAGTATAGTTGGTTATAATGATTATTATATAGGCTCTACAAAGTAACTGATCATTTTTTGTACAGGCAGGAGGAGGTAATAGGAAATAAAGTGGAAGGGCTTAAAATCTCATTTGAACGGATAGCTAAAAATTCCAGGTAATTTTTCCATACATACCTCTTTCTATTTCAGTCTGTTGTGTAAAATTTTCCTGCCTGTATTCTAGATGCTGAGCAGCCAGCAAATTTTGCCCAACCAATGATATTTCAATATCATTGGCAGGTCGCCAGGCGAGGCGAAGGTCCATTGAAACATATCCATCAATAACGGCAGTGCCAAAAAAACCTCTGGCTCTATTTCTATCCACATAACGAAATATTATGTCTAGATCAATATCCTGCATAGGTGATATTGCACTTCGGAGTGATACATGTTGCTGAGGGCTGCGGCCTCCGGTGGCATCTTCTGCAGGCTGTCCATCAAGATCTATTTTAAATAAGCTGTAATTGGCATCCCAGCGCCACCAGTCCAGCATTTGCCAGACAGCGGAAATTTCAAAGCCATAGCTCTTGGCTTTAAAGTTATTGCTAAAAAACAGCGGTCTTTCCAGGATTCCTGTTCTTGGATTAAGAAAAGGAGTATCAGAATGCATGGATCTCAAATTGCTATAGTCATTATAGAAAGCGGCGAAGTCAATAGATAGGTTATTGATAAAGGTGGTCCTGTAACCAGCTTCATAACTGATGACTTGCTCAGAATCAAGCTGAGGGTTGCCCGTTAAAACTATAGCAACGGCTGGCAAGGTGTGCTGTGGCGGATTTACAAAAGCAAATACCTTAATATCATGTTCTAAACGCGAAGGGGTTCTTATTGCTCTTGATACGGCTGCCCATAAACGATGCTGATGGTGAGGCACCCACATTAACCGGGCAGTTGGCTGCACTTCAAAGCCTGTGTAATCGTTATATTCAAATTTTGAACCTATCGTAAACCATAAAGAATCTTCAGCTAAAGTTATTTCGTCCTGTACAAAAGCGCTGAATAGCTGATCATTGCGACTAGAGGGGTGGAGTTCGGCAATGTTGTCAGCTTGAAAATTGTCATGATTATAACGATAGCCGAGCCCCCAAACTATGTCATTTCTGCCTAGAAAAGCAAAACGATGATGGAAGTCAATATCAACAGTATGCCTACTTTCTATAAATAGCGCTTCATCACGCTGATAAAAATCATAAAAAAACTGCAATGAATAATCAGAAGTAGAGGAAAAGGTGTGTTGCTGACGGGCTAAAATATTACCGCCAAAGGCGTTGACCGTTTCATTAAAATTATTCTGGAAGGGTGGGGTAGACTGAGGAAAAGTTGTGTTTTGATTTATTATACTGCGGTAAGCGTCCCCTTGGATTGTTAAATTATCTTGGGTGGTAAGCTGGGAGTCCAGTCTGAACCCGCCTTGAACCTTGTCCCAGTCATCACCTGCGTCACTGCCAGACTGGTGGGGGCTTTTATCCCGCTTAAAGCCTTTTACATAGGCTCTGGCAGAGGTGGCATTATTAATCATCCCGCCATACCTAAAGGCACCAAAGCCCTGCTCTTCAGTACCGCCGCCGGCAACCAGCAACCCGCCCTGGGTATCAGTTGAATGCTTGGTAATTATGTTGATAACGCCATTAACAGCATTGGCTCCCCATAAAGAGGCTCCTGGTCCACGTATTATTTCAATACGTTCAACATCATCCAGCATTACATCCTGATTCTCCCAATAGACACCGGCGAATGCACGGGTATAAGTATTACGGCCATCAATTAAAACCAATAATTTATTGGAAAAACGGCCGTTAAACCCTCTGGCACTGACTGCCCATTTATTTGCATCTATACGTGCAACATCGAGGCCTGGTGCCAATCGTAAAGCTTCAGGAACAGACGTTGCTCCTATGCGTTTTATATCATTCTGAGTAATTACAAAAATGGCGGCTGGAGAGTCGTTCAGGGATTTTGCTTTTTTTGCAACGGAAATGACCTCAATATTTAGCAGGTCTTCTACACTTAAATTCAATAATTCGTTTTGGTCGGAATAGACGGCTGAACTATAAGGAAGGAAAAAAAGTAAGGCGGTTAATAATTGTATTATCAGGATCTGTTTAAAAGTCATACTGTGAAACTGGCTGGGCTTGAGTTTTTAATTGTAAGCGTAGCAGTTTTTTGAAGCTTTTATAGTCGAGGTGTTTTTTTTCTAGTGGCCTTGGATTAGTTTTCCTGTTTGCATCCCGTTTTACAGCCACAAGTTTTTCCGCAGCCTAGACCCTCTTCTTTTGCTGGACCTAGTTCCGGATGATTGGCCGCAAATTTTCTGGCGACTTGCTGGATTAAAATCCAAGTCATTAAGATAAAGAAGATAATGATAATGGTGATTAATAGGTTAAACATATTTGATTCCTGTTAGGCCGTTGTCCCCAGCCCTGCAAATCCCATAAAGGTTAGCGATAAAATACCGGCCAGCATCATGCTTAAAGCCGCCGCTTGCGTGATATTGGGAAGGTTGGATAATTCCAGCTTTTCTCTTAGCCCTGCCATTAGAACAATGGCTAAACCAAAACCGGCACCACCGCCTAAGCTAAAGGAGACCGACTGTAAAAAATCATACCCTCTTGATGTCTGAAACAGCGCAACACCTAAAATGGCGCAATTGGTGGTGATTAGGGGCAAGAAAATCCCCAGAGCTCTAAATAATGCAGGGCTAAATTTCTTTAAAATCATTTCAACTAATTGTACTGATGATGCAATTAGTGCAATATAGCTGATTAAGCGTAAGAATTCTAATTCATAGGCTGTTAAAACAAGGTTGATAGCATAGGCACAAGTTGAACTGACAAACATGACAAAAGCTGTAGCCAAGCCCATATTGAATGCCGTATCGCGCTTTGCTGAAACACCAACAAAGGGACATAGGCCTAAGAATAATGCCAGTACAAAATTGTTGATTAAAAAGGCATTGAGGAAAATAAAGCTGAGTGATTCCGGATTCATTAAAGCCCCCGTGATTGACTGACAGTACAATGAGAGGCTGCATCTTCGGCAATTAGCTTGCCGGTTTTGCGCTGCTCAAAATAGTTGATCAATAGCAGCCATGAGCCTAATACGATAAAACCGCCCGGAGGAAGAATCATCACCACCCAGGGTTCAAAATCAAGACTAAATACCTGATAGCCTAATAATTGTCCTGCACCTAATAACTCTCTTACACCGCCTAGCATAACCAGAGCTAGGGTAAAGCCTAAGCCCATACCTAATGCACTGATTACCGATTTGCCAAATGAATTTTTTGAAGCATAGGCTTCGGCACGGCCTAGAATTAGGCAGTTCACTACGATTAACTGAATAAATGCACCGAGTTTGTTGTATAAATCTAAACTAATAGCCTGAATAATATAATCAACCAGCGTTACAAAAGTCGCGATGATAATAATATAGGTGGTAATGCGGACTTGCTTAGGGATAAAATCTCGTAATGCAGAAACCAGCGCATTTGAACAGACTAATACAAAGACGCTGGCTAATCCCATTGCTAGGGAGTTTTCTACGCTGTTAGTGACGGCAAGAACAGGACATAGACCTAGCATCATCACGAAAACAGGGTTTTCTTTCCATAAGCCTGCGGTAAATATATCCATGGTGAAGGGGGCTTCTTTTTTAGTCGGATTGGCCATGGTTGCCTCTTTTTTGTTGTTTTGCAGTTTTGAGCAGGTCTAAGTTTTTAGCAATAATAGGGTGCAATGCCTGCCCGCTTTTGTTAAACATTCGCCCAACAGCATTTGAAGTAATGGTTGAGCCAGAAATAGCATCAATTTCCCAAGGGTTCTTTTTAGTACCGTGTCTTACTGTTTTAATGACATTGATTAACTCTGATTGTTCCTTATTAACTTTTGCATCCAGGCAATTAAAGTTGGCAAGAAACTCTTTATCCGTGGTGATTTTTGTGCCAAACCCTGGAGTTTCAGTGCTTTTTAATACATCATACCCGGTTATGCAGCCTGTTTCTGGCTGATAGCCATAGAGCAGTTTTACAATGTCCTGATAGCCCTGTTCTGCAGCGTTAACTGCTAAGCCAACAAAATTGTTGTTGGCATCATAGCCTGCGTATATCAATTCACCTTTGGTCTTATCGTCAGCAAGTTGGATTTTTCCTTCATTTATCAGAAAGGTTAGACGGCTGCTTGCTTTGGGCAACACTTTAAAAATTGCACGTTCGGTGGCTAATCTCTGGTTTTCTGCAATAATTGGCTTAGTATATTCGTATACTAAGACCACTAAAAAACCAGATAGCATGGCCACTGCACCTAATGTTGAAATAAGTGAAAAACTTGAAGGTAGCGGTGGGACTTTATTAGGTTCGTTTTCCCGGTCAGCCATCTTTATTTTCCCCCATAAATACGAGGTTGAGTATATGACTCAATTATCGGTGTTGCGGCATTTCCAAATAAAATGGCATACATTACTGCTTCTGTAAGGCCGCCAAATAAACGGATGATCACAGTAAGAAACCCGACCAATAGCCCAAAGACTAAAATACCCAGCGGGGTAACTGGGGAGGCGACCATATCACTCGCCATAAAAACAGCCGCAAACATTAATCCGCCAGAAAATATCATAAAGGCAGGGCTAGGGTATTTTGCTGTATCTATCAGATAAAAACATTCTGAGGCTATCAATGTGCCTAAAATAACAGCGGCAGGAATACGCCAGTCTAGCATTTTTTTATAGGCTAGATATGCGCCGCAGATAAGCACCAATAAGGCAGATGTTTCGCCTGTTGAGCCTGCGGTTAAGCCTAAAAATAAGTCCATGCTATCAGTCATTATTCCTTGGAATTTCATCAAAGCCAAAGGTGTTGCGCCACTAAACCCGTCTATACTGACTTGTGCTGTCCATTCCGCTGTTGGGGAGGGTTTCATAAAAGGCAGCGCTAAGGTGGAGGGAATAAATTCAATAAAACGATTGCTTGCCAGTGCAGGTGTCCAGGTAGTAATTGAAACGGGAAAAGCAGCCTGTATAAAGGCGCGTCCAACTAAAGCAGGGTTAAAGACATTAAAGCCAAGCCCGCCAAATAGAGTTTTGCCCATGGCAATGGCAGTAAACCCGGCAACAGCTCCCATCCAAAGCGGAAAACCTGGGGGAAGTGTCATGGCTAACAATAGTCCTGTAATAATGGCACTGGCATCGCCAATGGTGGTTTTTTTATGAGATAGCTTGCAGAATAAATGCTCTGTGCCTATGCAGGACAGGACGGTGACTATCATTAAAGCCAGTGCGCTAATGCCAAATTGATAGACAGCATAAACGGCCAGGGGCAATAATGCGTAGACAACATTGCGCATTATTTCTGCCACAGTGGGGGCCTTGCGTATATACGGAGAGGTTCGTATATCTATTTTTGGTTGCTTAGCCATTACTTAAGTTGTTTCCACATTTTTTTACGGAGTATCTTGATTGAAATATCATAGTTTTTCCAAAGTTCTGTAAAGCCAGAAAGCTTGGCTGGTGGCTGTTTTCTCTTCCGAAAAGGCTGATTTTTTTAAAGAGTTATCGGATATATTCGGAAAGAATTTTATTTGTTTCTTTAATGTTAAATGCTTCGGGGTCAAACTTTCCGCCAAGCCACTCTACCATGCTCTCATATTCTGGGTCGTCAGGGCTATTTAATGTTTCAATAAGGCCCGCATAACCCCAAATGCCACCGCAGTCTTCTGGAGGACATGCTCTTTTGCCTTTTATGCAGCTGGGTAATTTATTGTCTATATTAAAGGGCGTTATTTTTTCTAAAAGTACTTTATGCTCCCAGCCATCACCAAAGTCATATTCATAAATAAGGATGTCTTTCTCTGATTTTAAGAGGTGATTTAATTTATAGTCTTCTTCATTTTTAATGTCCATATCAAATCCAAAATCATCGTCTTTTATTCCATAAAACTGGCCGTTTGATATAAATTGATGGAGATGACTATTTGTCCATCCCATTGCAATTTGGAGTATTAAATGAAATTTATCTAAGGTAATATCATCAGTAACAAGTATCCTTCTCCATATTGGTGGCTTTGAACCAACAAGCGTTATTTTTAACTGATATATTTTTCGTAACTGAGCGACAGCCATTTTGCTACCTATGTTTGTAATTAATTGGGCTATTAGTTGTTCTTACGATTCCATCCGATGCCTTTCACGATTCAAGGTTTTAGCAATTCTAAAATACTGCACCAATGGAATATTAGAAGGGCAGACATAACTGCAGCATCCACACTCAAAGCAGTCATTAAGGTGATATTTTTCTTCCATGACATCATATTGCCGTTTGACTGCCAGCATGCCCAGTTCAGAAGGATTTAAGTTAATAGGGCAGACCTGAAGGCACATTGAGCATTTGATGCAGGGCAGAATATCATCGCGTTTAGTGGCTCGTTTGTCTAAAACTAAAACAGCGCCTGTACCTTTTTTTACGGGCGTATCTAGAAACCCTGCCGGCATCCCCATCATTGGTCCGCCTAGAATAAGCTCTGCTTCATTGCCAGTGAATTCCGCATATTCTAGGATATGGCTTAAAGGGGTGCCAAGCGGGACTAAATAATTGCCAGGTTTATTAAGGTCGTCACCTGTAATGGTTACAATGCGTTCTATTAAACCTTGGCTATAAGGCAGCAATTCGCCTATGGCCGCTAAAGTAGCGACATTAAAAATAGCTACACCTATGGATGATGGCAGTTTTCCTGATGGGATTTCTTCACCAAGCAATGAATAAACCAGCATTTTCTCTGCACCTTGCGGATATTTTGTCGCCACGGCTTCAATGGTAATGCTGCCATCATCAGGCAAATGCGGTTTAATAGCTTCCAGCACATTGATTTTATTATCTTCCACACCAATAATGGCTCTTGGTGCATCCACTGACTTCATGGCGATGCGAATGCCGCGAATTAAATACTCAACTTGTTCGAGCATAATGCGATGATCAGTGGTTAAAAAGGGTTCGCACTCACAGCCATTAATGATAATAGTATGAATAATGCAGTCATCTGGAATATTCATTTTTACATGAGTGGGAAAAGATGCGCCACCCAAGCCCACCATACCTGTATTTTGTACTGCCTGAATCAGGTCTTTGCGGGATAATTTATCAAAGTCCACATGCTCGTGTGATAGTAAAGTTTGAGTAGAACTTAGCGCAGTATCAATGTAGATAGCCTGTTCTTTGCCTCCTCTGGCATTGGGAACTAAATCTAATTTTTTAACAGTGCCAGTTACTGAGGCGTGTAAAGGAACCGACATAAAACCATCTGCTTTGGCAATTAATTCACCTCGCTGGACTTGCTGTCCGACATGAACAATTGAAACGGCTGGCTTGCCTATATTTTGAGATAAAGGCAGAATAACATGCTCAGGAAAAGGCAGGCGACGCGCTTGATGGTCGTGAGTTTCTTCCTTAAAGCCTTCGGGATGGATACCTTTAGGGAATGTTTTTTTGCCAAAAAGGCTTAATAGATTCATTCAGCAAAAATTTCTTTTAAATCAATTTCCAAATCTGGAAATATATGGGGGGTGGCAATATCATCTTCCGCGAACATTTCCATTAATTGATATTTATTTGTGGCTTTATCTAATACAAATTGGTGAACAGCCTGTTCGTAGGGATAAACCATCCAGTATTCAGTTACACCACTTTCTTGATAAAGGGCATATTTAATCTGCATTTCTTTTTTTGAATTGCCTTTGGATAGAATTTCAATAACCCACTCGGGAGCACCTAAACAGCCTTGTTCTGTTAGTTTGTCAGTGTCACAAATAACACATAAATCAGGCTGTATTACGGTGTGTATGTCTTTATCTGCTTTTAGCGATTTTTGATGATCGTACAGGCGTACATCAAAGGGTGCCGCGAAGGCATGACAGCTTTTACTTTTGACGTATTGAAACAATGCACCGCTTAATTGCCAGGAAATACTTTGATGTTTAACATTGGGGGCAGGCGACATCATCATAATCTTTCCTTTGATTAACTCAACAGTTTTATCCAGTTGCCACGTTAAATAATCGGCGTAGGTGTAGCTTGCGTTTAAATCTAATTGGGATAATTGAGTGATTTTTGCCATGGCTTTATAGACGAGACTAGAGTCTCTCTGCTTTTACTGAAACTTCTCAGCCCGTTTGATCAGCTTTTCCAAGTTTGGTTCATCTGGGTTCCAAGGAGTACCTGGGTGAATAATCACTGCCGTACATTTTTCCGCCGAACGTACAATATCTTCAAAAGTACCTTTAGTTGGGTCAATCACAATAGCTTTTTTATCTGCATTATATTGAAAAATAGCAGGTGCAATATCGACGCATTCATCGCAGGTTGTACAGTCAGGTGTCTCTATCCATACGGGTTCAAACCCCGTATCTTTTTTAGCCTCAGCCTCTTTTTTTTGAGTTTCGGCAGGTTTTTCTGCTGGTTTCTTTTCTGCTACAGGTTTTTGGGGGGGGGATTTAGGTGTCGCAGTCGCTGGAGCAAGATGTGTAGATGTAGGCACATCAGCTAAAATACGAGTTAAAGCGCCAGCATCACCGCCAACCATGCTCATTAACCCCTCGGTAATGGTCTGTGCCATTTCAGCTTTTGCCTGGTCTGCAATGGCTTGGGTATCTACTTCAATTCTATTTTTACCGGCCAAGCCTTTTAAGGTATGCCAGTACTCTCTGCACTGCTGAGTTGCTTTAGCCATCGCTTTGGAAACAGCTACCTTAAGTAAATGATTGCTTTGTGGATGAGTTGCCCAGATAAAGGGTATGCTGTCTTCTTGATCGGAACTATCCAGATATTCTGTCAGTAATACCAAATTATCTGAATCTGCATCCGCAGAAACGGTTTTAAAATGATGGCTAAACTGTACTTCTGTTAAAGCCCAGTCAGCATAGGTTAGCGGTACATCCGTTGCAAATTTATTGCCATATTCATCGGTGTAATCTAATGAATAAATAATCCAGTCCTGGTCTAAATCAGGATTTCCAGCTAAACCAACGCATTCTTCCCAGGTTTTGCCTAATCTGGGGTCAAAGGCAATTAACGGATAGGCGCGTGACTCAACTGCCAATTTACTCTGCGTCATCAGTGAGTTATTGGCTACACCATTTTCAGGCTGGTTCGATGTATAAATAGACCATAAAGCAGGGCCTCTATAATTTAAGCCATCAATATAGCCTTCTAACAAATGCGGTGTGTTAGATAGAGAACCCTGCTGAACATAAGTTGTCTGATGAGCCATAGCCAATAGGCTCAATTGTTTAGGCGACTGTGCAGAAATGCTGGGCAATTGATTGTCAAGCACTAGAATCTTAATTGGCATCCCGGAGGTTAAACTATGGGAGATGCTTTGAAAGCCTGATTCAGCACTTATGCCTTCTGCACCTAATGAGACTAGAGGCGGGCAAAGCAGGTATTCTTCCTCGCTAAACTGTCGCCAGTCAAAATGTGTAAAAAATTGATCATGTTCAGACTTATCGTATTTCCCTTTAATTTCCAGCTCAGCGGTACGAATGGCTTTAAAGCCTTCGGCCATTTTAACCATATGGCCTTCAAAAACTCCCATCGCTAATGCAGGAGCATGTTGAGGTAAATGACTGGCCCAAGGAAAAGGGTAGGGGTTAAATGGGAAATTGGCAGTCCATGCAGAGGCTTTATTAGTGCCATTAGTCATGCCTAGATTGGCACGGCCTTCGCCAGACAAGCCCTCTATATAACTCCATTTTAAATGCTTTAGTTTTGCAACAATTTGCAATGCCCATTTCAGCCATGTTGGATCAATAGGCTGGGTTGGATTGTCTTTATCAAGCGCACCGCTTAATCGAGATAAAGTTAAATCAACGTTTTGATTCTCATCAATTGCTGTTTCCAAGGCATCAATATCACTAATATCCAGCGTTTCAACCAATTGCAGACGGATGCGTTTTTCCATATCGGTAATCAGCTGGTTGATATGCTTAATATGCTGTTCAACGCGTGGCTGCATTAATGCTGTTATTGTGCTGGAAAATAAATGGATGGCAATGGGTTCACTGGATCCTGACCGCGTATTGCCACTGCTGAATAAGGCGTGGTGATTATTCTTGTCTAATAATAAAGTCTCCAAAATGCCTTGCTTGCTTTGCAGGTCATCAATACGGCTGTATTTTTTATTAGATGTTGGCAGGTCTAGCCAGTAATCCCAGTTATCACGCAGATTTTGCAATGATTCAGGGGTTTGTTCTACCAAAACCAGTGATTCGCATTCACTGGTGCAGTCTGGCCCCCCTTTGTGAGCATCCGGGTTAATAGTCACTGAAAATAAACCGCCGCTTCTTGGCATGCGGCTATTCATATCATCATGATATGCTTGCGTTAAGGCAAACTTGAAAGAGCCTTGTGCCAGCTTAAACCACTCAAACTCTTGTTCGACTTCCTGTCTTTCGGGTTCAGCATATTCTTTGATGGTGTCGCCGATAGCTTTGGCAAAAATAGGGGTTAAATCTGTCCCTGCCGATTTGTTTGCAGTCAATTCATGATATTTTCTTTCAACTACTCGAATAGCCCTGCGTAGATGTTTGGTTGCATGGCCGTTTTTTTCTACCCTTTTAATATTAGTTTCAAAGACTTCGTTTACTGTATTGACTAAGCCGTAAATGGCATTGTCAGGGTCTGCTTTATAGCAGTTTCCACAGCCTGTACATTTTTCGGGCACCCAGGTTAGGTGATGGGTGCGAGTAGGGGACGCATCTGAAAAAATGCCCGTTGAGGCTGGGACCACGCCTAAAGCAATAAAGGGATCGGCTATAAGATTATTTTTTCCATACAGACTGCCTGTTTGGTTCCAAAACCGGTGAATATCGGCAATGGCATTTTTGTTTGCAGGTTTGCGCTGCAATAACAGAGGTGGAGTCGCTTCAGTCTGTTGAACAAGTAAAGAATCACCTACTGCCATTTCAGCAATATTGATCTGCTTAACTTCGTTATAGGCGCGTTTGACTAAGTCTAAATTGTCATCAATTAATATCTGCGTTTCTTCTAATGTTTTATCAGAAATGTCGCTGATTTTGAAAAACAGCGATTGAAATACGGTATCTTGCAAATCGGTCTGGGCAGATAGGTCTTTGTTGCTTTCCAGGGCAATTTTAACTGCATCAATAAAAAAGACCTTGATCTGCCTTTCTGCAATGATTTTTTGTGCGCTAATAGGAAGGTGTTGCCAGACTTCTTTATCGGTCGTTAATGTGCTTTGAAAAATAAAACGGCCATTGTCGGATAGATCGGTTAATGGGTTATCATACGTGAATATATTTGGGTCCGTTGCAATAACCGTATTTACAGAATTGCACGCATTATTCAGGCGTAAGGGGTCAGAGGATGCCGTTAAATAGAAACAGCTAGGCTGGCCTTTTTTCTCTGCACCGTAGCTGGGGTTGGCTTTTACATTGAGTTCAAATTGTTCAAATAATGTGTGCGCTAAATTTTCTCCTGCATTGCTAGTGTTTAACGAATAGATGCGAACAGTTGTTGCATTTTCTGGGAGCAAAGCTGGAGATTCAGAACTTGGCAGTGCTAAATCAGCAATCTTAGGGTAGGCATCAAGCAATAGCTGCTGCTGTATTTCCTGTTTTGGCGACAGTATTTTTTGATGGATAAACTCAATGCCTAGGTAAGCAAATTTTTGCCGTTTACCTTCTGGCAGCATGTTTTCAACTGCTGCAATGATATCTTTAGGCTGTACCTCATGGCCGCCCAAACCAAAGCAGGCTGAATATAAAGGGGATGCATCGGTAGTTTTGCTATAGCAGGCATAACCTGGAAAAACATTTTTTGTGTTGCCATTATCAATTGCTTTACTGATGCAGGAACGGATTTCAGCAATAATGGGCAGGTCTTCAGCCAATGGCTGATCGGTTCTTTCCAGAACTGCAACACCTTTACGGCCTTTCACTAAATGACTGATTAAATCGCCAGGAAAAGGACGGAAAACAGTCATATCGACCACGCCAACTTTTAGCTTACGGTTGGCGCGTAGATAATCAGCGCTGACTTCTGCCGTATTTAACACGCTGCCCTGAGCAATAATCAAATAATCTGCATCATCACATAAATATTCATTAACTCGCTGATAGCGCCTACCGGTTAATTCAAACCATTCGTCCATGCATTGCTTGGCAATATCAGTAACATGGTCAAAGAAATAGGGGCGCTGTCCTGCAACTGACTGCATATAAGAATCTGAACCTTGTACGCCGCCAATTTGGGTAGGCTGGTCTACAGTCCATGATTCGGGAACACGGCGACGTGTTTTGCCGTATAAAATGCATTGAGCAGGGGTGGGGGTGCTAATAATATCATCAGGCAGACCGACAAACTCTTCAATTAATTCACGTTCAGGCAGGTTTAGAGGCTCAATAAAATGCGAGGTTAAAAAGCCATCTTGTGCAATGGCTACGGGGTTTAAACTCAGCTCTGCTATTTTTCTGCCAATTAAGGCAAGGTCGGCTGCCGCTTGGCCGCTACGGGCAAAAAATTGAATAAACCCTGTATCATCCATGCTGTGATAGTCATCATGTCCGCAGTGAATATTAGAGGTAGCCTTAGTCACTGCTTTGCAGACAATATTTAACACATAAGGCAGCCGTTTACCCACTGATGCATAGAGCGATTCATGCATGGAAGCAACGCTTTGTGCTGTTGAGCAAAAATGCGTAGCTCTTAAGCCCGATAAAGCCATGCCAGCAGTGGCCACTGATGCTGATTGGCTATTTTCTGGATTGACGGAAATAAGCGATCTATTTGATATATTAAGATGTCCTCGGTCTTTTTGCCGGTTCCATTCTGCACTCATATCGGAAGCAGGCGTAGAGAGGTAGGCGCCAGCGGCATCGCTAGATTCTCTCTCGCACATAATGACAGCGGTGCTGCCATTCATTATTTTGCGTATACCAGGGTATTTGGATGCTTTATTTTGTTTTTTCTTGCCAAAAATGGACATTGTTAACCTAAGGAACTAATGAATCAATAGCGGAAGTGAGGCTTTTTCCTTGCTCGGCTTAGGCGAGGCTAAAGCCTCACTTCCAGGTATATTCTTAAATGAAATGTAAAAAATCATGCTTGAGGCAGTGATTCTGTACGATTAGATTGTTTAGCGGCTTTGCCTACACTGGAACGAGTGGTGCCAAGCTTGCTGTCTATCCAAACAATGGCTCCAGTAGGGCATCGCTCTATAGGTGTGCGGTCAACCAAAATCTCGTCATATTTTTTATAGTCAATCACGGCAAGATTATTTTTTATTTCAATTAAGCCTTCAGGTGCATCAACTACACATTTTTCACAGGCAGTACAGGCAACCTCACATTCTTCCTCTGCCTTGTCACCTTCTTCCAGGCTTTTGCAGGCGACAAATAATTGATGGCTGACAGGCTGCAATGAAAATAAATCTTTAGGACAGACCACAATGCAGTCATTACAGGCTGTACATTTGTCTTCAATGACAATGGGCAGACCATGGTCATCCATAAAAATGGCATCAAAATCACAGACATCAGCACAGTCAGCAAGCCCTAAACAGCCCCAGCTGCAACCCTTCCCCCCACCAGAAACAGCGGCAGCGGCCTGGCAAGTTTGCAGGCCTTCGTATTTTGCCCGAGTGTAGGCAACATGAGTTCCGCCTGCACAGGCCAGGCGAGCCACTACCTTTTCAGTCTCGCCCATATCTACGCCCATAAAAGCCGCTATTTCGGCATTGCCTTCAGGCGTATTAACTGTACAGGCCGAAGGAGGTTTTGCACCGCTGACAACGGCTTCAGCAAAGGGTCGGCAGCCAGGTACACCGCAGGCACCGCACTGAGCTTGTGGTAACATATCGTCTACCTCATCAATGCGGGGGTCTTCGTAGACGAATAGTTTTTTATTTGCAATCGCTAAGATGATGGCTAAAACAACGCCAAGGATCATCATAAATATTGCTGCGGTAATTATGCTAGAAATCACTGTAACGATTTTTTAAAAAATAACTGCTCATTATACACATTATTATGGCTTATTTGGCGGTCGGGATGGTCGAAATTAACCCTCTGATGTTAGAGGGATATATTCTGCTTTATTAACTGCGCATTATTGACATATACTTCACACGATCATGATTTTGTAAAAACACAGGCATATGAAACTAGAATCTTTAGCGTTACATCATGGATATGAAGCAGAAGCAACCACAAAAGCTGCCGCTGTTCCCATCTATCAAACCACTTCCTATACATTCGATGATACTCAGCATGGCGCAGATCTTTTTGATCTGAAGGTCCCCGGTAACATTTATACCCGGATTATGAACCCGACAACAGACGTGCTTGAACAGCGACTAGCTGCTATGGAGGGAGGGATTGGAGCCTTGGCAGTTGCTTCAGGCATGGCGGCGATTACCTATGCCATTCAATGCATTTGCAGTGTCGGCGATAACATAGTCAGTGCCAGCCAGCTTTATGGCGGAACATATAATTTATTTGCCCACTCGCTGCCTAAGCAGGGCATTGATGTTCGCATGGTTTCTCATGAAGATTATGCAGGGTTTGAGAAGGCGATTGATGAAAGCACGCGTGCTATTTTTTGCGAAACAATCGGCAACCCATCGGGCGATATTATCGATGTTGAAAAGTTGGCAGAGATCGCCAATAAGCATGGTGTGCCGCTAATTGTTGATAATACGGTTGCTACGCCTTATTTATGCAGGCCTATTGAGCTGGGCGCCTCTATTGTTATTCATTCGCTGACTAAATACATTGGCGGACACGGAACTTCTATCGGCGGTGTTATCATTGATTCTGGCAAGTTTGACTGGGTTGCGAATAAAGAAAGGTTTCTCGTTTTAAATGAACCTGACCCCTCTTATCATGGCGTAGTTTATACAGAAGCCTTGGGCGAAGCGGCCTTTATCGGCCGTTGCCGGGTCGTGCCGCTTAGGAATACAGGGGCGGCCATTTCACCTATGAACTCATTTCAAATATTGCAAGGTCTTGAAACTTTAGGCCTGCGAATGGAGCGGCATTGTGAAAATGCAGAAAAGCTTGCAGAGTTTCTTAAAAACCATCATAAAGTTGCCTGGGTCAAATATGCCGCTCTAGCAGATAGTCCCTATTATTCAGCATGTCAGAAAATCACGGCTGGCAAAGCTTCTGGAATCTTATGTTTTGGGTTGAAAGGTGACTCTGAAGCGGGCGGTCAGTTTATTGATGGCTTAAAAATGATACTTCGTTTAGTTAATATAGGCGATGCAAAATCATTGGCCTGTCACCCAGCCTCTACCACGCATAGGCAGTTGAATGAAGAAGAGCTGGCAAAAGCAGGCGTTAGTGCGGATTTGGTTCGTATATCCGTAGGCATTGAGAATATAGAGGATATAATTGAAGATGTGAGTCAGGCGCTTGACTGTGTAAGGTAACGCGCATTAAATAACCTACCCATATTGCGCAGGGTTTTTATTCGTCTTCAAGGCGCAGAGAAGGGAGCATAGCAAGCTATGTGACCGAAGTTGCAACGCTGAAGACGGATAAAAAGACAAGCAAGATTGGTGGGTTATTTATTGCGAGTTGCCTAATGTAAGGCTGTAGCCTGGATAAGCAATAGCGCAATCCGGTGCTTTAACCTAAATAAATCAGTTGAGTACGGATTTTGTGGGAAATCTGGGCAAAAAAGGCAAAGAATAGCTCGAAGATAATGGCCGTAGTCCTTATCGAGAGCTATTCTGCAGAATTTTTTGTCCAGATTTTTCACAAAACCGTGAAGCGAAATAAACTCACCCATTTGGTGAATAGTAAAAAACTGGATTAAACAGTTTATTTAACAAGTTACAGTTAAACTAAGCGTTCAACTGATTTATTTAGGTTTAACGGAATGGCTGTTGCTTAAGTGCTAATGAGGCATAAGATGGGGTTTTTCCACCCTACCTCAATAAAAGCAGAGGCTTCTTGGTGTTAATCAGCATTTTATGAGTAAAGCTGCCCAGCAGCATATCGTGCAGACGGGAATGGCTAAAAGCGCCCATTACAGTTAAATCAATATCATGCTGCTGTTGGTAGGCGCAAAGTTCCAGATCGGCTTTACCTTTTAGCTTGGTGGTAATAACCGTAATATTGTCGGCGGACTGTAATTTAGCTTCAGCCTTTTTTAACAGTTTGCTTGCTGTTTCTACGTTATTATTGACGCAAACCAAATGACAGCTCAGGCCAGAATATAGAGGGCTGGATGCCACCATATCAACGGCTTTATCTGCCGCTTCACTGCCGTCATAGGCAAGCATAATGCATTTTGGTGTTTTAAACTGCTCGTTAACAATCAGAATAGGGCGGTGCAGTGAGCGGATTATTGCCTCTAGTTTGGCGCCTATTTGATTTTCCTGGTTTTCGTGAACCTGACCTCGCAAACCAAGAACTAGCACTCGAATAGAATCTTCCAGATCAATTACAGCCTCAATTAAATCGCCGTGACGCTGAGAGTTGGTAGGTGTTACGCCCTTTTTTTCAATATGATCAGTTGCAGCCTGTAAAATCAGCTTGCCCTGCTGCATTTTTAATTTACTTTGCTGCTGTTCTAAGTTGGTGATTTCTTCCAGTAAATGCTCTTGAGTGCCTAAACCGATATTGCCGGTCAGGTCCGATTTAATAGAGGTTTCGTGATGATGGTTTATCGTATGCAAAAGCTTTAATGGAGCCTCTGTTTTTTGAGAAATCCAAGCGGCATAATCGCAGACAGATTCGGTGAGCGCGGCGCCATCAATACAGGCCAGAACTTGTGCTTGTTGTGTGGTCATGTTAATGGCCTCCCATTACTTTTTCAATTTCTTCAGGGTTATCGTGGATGCCAAAACGGTCAATAATAGTTGAACTGGCTTCATTTTGGCCAATTAACTCTACATCGGCACCTTCTCTGCGGAACTTTATCACGACTTTGTCTAAAGCGGAAACAGCTGAAATATCCCAGAAATGAGCGTGGGTTAAATCAATTGTTACTTTATCAACAGCTTCTTTAAAATCAAAGCTAGAAATAAAGCGATCAGCTGAGTTAAAAAATACCTGACCGTGCACATGATAAATACGGGTTCCGGTTACTTCGTCCATTACAGAACCGACATACATAAAATGACTGATTTTGTTGGCAAAAAACAGTGCGGCAAGCAATACGCCTGCAAAAACGCCTAATGCAAGATTATGTGTCCAGACCACCACGGTAACGGTTACCAGCATAATAAGGTTGGCAGATAACGGATGCTGTTTTAAATGAATGATAGATTCCCAACTAAAAGTACCGATAGATACCATAATCATTACTGCAACAAGTGCGGCCATAGGGATCTGTTTAATCCACTGATCAAGAAATACCACCATAATCAGCAAGAAAACGCCTGCAACCATGGTTGATAGCCGCCCACGGCCGCCTGACTTTACGTTAATGATTGACTGGCCAATCATTGCGCAGCCTGCCATGCCGCCCAATAGCCCAGCACCTACATTGGCAATGCCCTGCGCTTTGCACTCACGGTTTTTATCGCTGTCAGTATCTGTTAAATCATCAACAATCGTAGCTGTCATTAGTGATTCCAGTAAGCCTACAACGGCAAGGGGGATGGAATAGGGCAGGATGATCTTTAGAGTTTCCCAGGTTAATGGAACTTCTGGCCAAAGAAAGATAGGCAGTGTATCAGGCAGTTCTCCCATATCGCCTACCGTACGGATATCCAGTTGCAAATACATGGACACCCCAGTCAATACAACGATACAGACGAGCGGTGAGGGCAGAATTTTTCCGATAAAAGGAATGTAGGGGAATAAATAGATAAAGCCTAAGCCGGCAACTGTCATCGCATAGACATGCCAGCTAACGTTGGTAAGTTCTGGCAATTGAGCCATAAAAATCAGTATGGCCAACGCATTGACAAAGCCAGTGACGACTGACCGTGAAACAAAACTCATTAAACTGCCTAGCTTTAAATAGCCTGAAATAACTTGCAGTAGACCGGTGAGCAAAGTAGCCGCCAGGAGATATTGCAAGCCATGGTCTTTAACCAGAGTAACCATCAATAGGGCCATTGCACCCGTTGCGGCAGAAATCATGCCTGGCCGGCCACCGATAAGAGCTGTGATAAAGGCAATGCAGAAAGATGCGTATAAGCCTACCTTGGGGTCAACCCCCGCAATAATTGAGAAGGCAATGGCTTCAGGAATAAGAGCCAGGGCAACAACAGTCCCGGCGAGTACATCGCCACGAATATTGCCCAGCCAATCTTGTTTTTTCGATAATAACAGCATGTATGTCCTAGTCTTATGCACCTAAATTAAGTTAACCGAGCAAGATAGCAATATATTCTATTAAAGGCAATAATAAAATTCTGACTGTAGACGCAAAGTAGTAATGTCCGGTTTCGTTTAAGTTAAAATATCTGCCGGACAACCTTGCTGGTGATCAAGCACCATCCTCTTTGTCAAAGAGGAGTTGAAATTGTCTTTATCGTGCTTGAAGGGGCGGTAAGATGTTGTACCCAGTTCTGGAATTGATTGCGAGGACGCAATTGATTCTATTGCGCGAAGGGGGTGCCCGTGCAGATTTAAAAAAACAGGAGTGGGTCCTTACGGTGAATGGTCACCTTTTCTCCGTGACGAAATGTGCTGACACTAATTCCAGAGGATAATGCAAAATCAGGTTGACTCATTTTTAATTTAGTACAAATACTCTTTCGTAACAAAGAAAATGTCGAAAACGCTATTGCTATTCCAGCCTGCAGTTATGTATTACGGGTTGATCAGCAAAGCTTCTTTCTTCAGTAAAGGGTGGGAACGGATATATTAAGCAATCCAGTCACAATAAATATGTTCGGTATAAATGGAATAATGTGGCCTCCGTAAAAAATAGAGCATTTCATCCAAGATACTTTTCTTGCAAAATTATGTAGACATAAAAAATGAAAAGAATTAAGCTAAAGGCTAATTGTCATGAAGCAAAGCCTGATTTATCGGTTAATATTTAATATCAGGGAAAGTTTATATTATAATTTAGATAGCAGGCAAGTATGCCCGAGTTTAAGGTCAGTACCGTGGAATAGCAGGGCAAAAGGTCAGGATACTGTTATCCTGTCAAATATTCCTTATTTGCCGGTTAATACTGTGGAATATCAGGGCGAATCTGCTTGTTAATAATAATGTTAGGTTTATAAGGAGCCGTACTGAATGACATGGAATGAATTTATTAATCTAATTATTCTAATAGAAGTTATAGTAGCTATTGGTCTATTTATATGGGCAATTCCAGCAATTATTGACGGAATTCTTCTTGCTAGAAGACGAGGGCGTTTTGGACGTGAGTTATCAAGACTTTTTGATTTAAACAAGTTAGATCGAAAACAAATAGAGATATTATCAAAAGAGTTTTTTCTTAGTGCAAAAGATATTCAGTTAGCTTTAAGATGGCAGTTTAAGGAATGTATCTCATCAAAAGAAATAGTTTCCGATAAGGTCCAATACTTTCAAAATTTATTTGAAGATTACGAAAAAGATGAGCCTTTTGAAGGTCTGCCACCAGATGTCAGGCTTCACCTCGAAAGAGTTAGAGATGTTCTTGGAAAAGAAAAGGATCATATGCTACAACCTCTGGCTTCACAATTGCAAGAATTGAATGACGAAAATACTCGTAAAAATAAGAGAATGTGGAGGGTTTCAGTAGCCAGCTTAATGATTGGTATTACTTCACTTGCTTTTGCTACATATACCTATTACGGTGAAAACAAACCAATAACAACCTCTATTTTAACTCCAGAAAAAAGACTAAATGATTCTGTTGAAAACAAAGTTAAATAAATGCAAATAAACCTAACGAATAAGGTTAGATTGTGATCGCGAAGCGAGCCACAATCTGAACCGTTTGTTGGACAAGCCCGGTTTACCCTTTGAGATGAATTCCGCTATTGCAAATAGCTTTTTGCTGAACAGCCC
>Ga0256840_1000582_pt1 | contig 37065 bp, 35 predicted proteins | sample 355202metaG_FD_185969 | JGI IMG/M metagenome (GOLD analysis project Ga0256840, IMG submission 185969) | Hydrothermal vent microbial communities from Mid Atlantic Ridge, Atlantic Ocean - 355-202 | ecosystem: Environmental > Aquatic > Marine > Hydrothermal vents | place: Atlantic Ocean: Mid...
TTATTTTTTTTATAGTCGAAGATGAATTTTAGAAGGATTATCTAGATAATTCAAAGAAATTTAGCGAGATTATGAAAAAAATAATCAAACCCGAAGGGAAAACAAATAAAAGCCTCTAAAAGAATTTCTAATTTAGAGGCTCGTTTAGATAAACTAATTTATTATAACAAATACATAATACAAAGTAAACCAACACCTCCTAAAACGATTGCATATGGAAAAGCCATTTTAACCATTTTACCATAAGATAAATTAATTAATGGTGCTAATGAAGAGGTCAATAAAAATAAAAATGCAGCTTGTCCATTAGGAGTGGCAACACTTGGTAAATTTGTCCCAGTATTAATTGCAATTGCTAATTTTTCATACTGTATTCTTGTTAATTCACCAGCATTATATGCAGACTGAACTTCATTTATATAAACAGTTGCTACAAAAACATTATCACTAATTGCGGAAAGAATACCGTTTGCAATATAAAACATTGTTGGCTGCTTAGAAGTTTCCATTGCTAAGGCATATTCGATAATAGGTTTAAATAAATGCTGATCGTGAATCATAGCAACAATTACAAAAAATACAACTAACAAGCCAGTAAAAGGCATTGCTTCCTCAAAAGCAGGACCAATATGATGCTCATCCGTAATACCCATAAACGCTGTTTGAAAAATAATTAAAGCTAAACCAATAAAACCAACAGGTGCTAAATGTAATGCTAAACCTATTATTAATAATAGCATAGCAATAGCTTGCACTATTAACTGTTGTTTTTCTTTATCTGTTCTTTTTTCGTCTTCTAAAATAGTATAGTTTTCTATAATATTCCTTGCTACTTCTGGCATTTTTGCACCAAACCCAAATAATTTGAATTTTTCTAAAATAATGGTTGTTGTCAATCCAGCAAAGAAAACAGGTACTGTTATCACGTCCATTTGTTTAAAAAATTCAATAAAGTCCCATCCCATTTTTTCACCAATAAGCAAATTTTGCGGCTCACCAACTATGGTCATAACTCCACCTAAAGCAGTTCCAACAACACCATGCATGATTAAACTTCGTAAAAAACTACGAAATTGCTCTAAAGTATCTCCACTTAATTGTTTTCTATCTAAAATAGTATCATTATCTAAGTCTAAGTTACTGGAGTGAATTTTATGGTAAACTCCATAAAAACCAACGGTAACACTTATCAAAACTGCTGTAACTGTTAAAGCATCTAAAAAAGCTGAAAGAACAGCAGATAAAATAACAAAAAGTAAGGATAATGTTAATTTTGATTTAACCTTTGTAAATATTTTACTAAATACAAACATTAATAAAGGTTTCATAAAGTAAATAGCAGCAACCATAAACATTAAAAGTAAAATCACTTCTAAATTTTGCCCTACTTCGTGGTATGCATTTTTAGCTGTAGTTAAATTTAAAGCAAGAACTTGTATTGCAAGTAAACCTCCTGAAATTAAAGGATAGCATTTTAGAGCCATTGCTAAAGTAAATATAAACTCGGCAATAAAGATCCAAGCTGTAACTGTTGCGCCTAAGGTAAAATAGGCTATAATATTGAATAGTAAAAAGCCTATAATAGTATATTTATACCATAACGGACTGTTACCTAAAAAGTTTTTTAACATAATTAATTATTTAAATTTTTATTTTTATTTTTTAAATCGGTATTAAAAATTACAGCAAATTGCAAATAGAATTTGCCAAAATTGCTTACTTGTTGATGTAAAACACCTGTTTGTAAACTTAAATTTTTATTAACTTGATAGCCAATTCCTCCATAAAGTCTATTACGGTCAAAGAAGGTGTTTTTATCATTTATAAAAATCTCATCATACAAACCCAAAAACAAAGTTTCTTTTTCGATTTTAGGTTTATTTAATGGTACAAAAAACATTATTCTATATCTAAACCTATTTTTATAATCGCTATTTACAAAACGCTGTTCAAATCTATACCTGTGTTCCAATTTTACTTTTCTAATTATATTAGTAGAAATAAATTGTTGCCAAATACGATGTTCTTCAATTTCTGGTGCAGTTTGTACCGACTCAAAAGTATAAGACGGTATATATGCATAACCAACAGTAACTGTTGCCGTTTTAGATAAATGGTAATTTAAACCAATTCTTGGTAGTAACTGTTCTGTGTCAACGGTATTAACAGTATGATTTCTATATTGAAATTCGGTGTGTATGCTAAATTTATCATTTAGTTTGTTTGTACCAAAATACATTATCCAATTACCTGTTTTGTCTTGTTGAGCAAGGATTAAAACAGGTAAAAAGGATAACAATAATAAGGTAACTTTTTTAATAAAAGTTATTTTTACCATTTATCAAAAAAACAGTACTTCACCATTAGAAACATTATACATAGCTCCTACAATTTCTATTTCACCATTACTTTCCATCTCGGCTAAAATTGGACTTTTTGCTCTAATTTCATCAATAGAAAATTTCACATTTAGTTCAGAAACTTCTTCAATAGCTTTATCATCCATTTCATCATTTTTCGCTTCAATTATAGTTACTGCAGGCTTTATTTTGCTTAATAGCGCTGTAATATTACCTAATTCCACGTGTTTACAAGCAGAAGTTACTGCACCACATTTTGTATGTCCCATTACAACAACTATTTTAGAACCTGCTACTTTACAAGCGTATTCCATAGAGCCTAATATATCTTCATTGATAATATTACCCGCAATTCTTACACTAAAAATATCGCCAATTCCTTGATCAAAAACCAATTCAGCAGGAACACGTGAGTCAATACAACTCAGTATTACCGCAAAAGGATATTGCCCTTTACTTGTTTCTAACACTTGATCTTGTAAATTACGCTGTGCTTTTAAATTTTGTATAAATCGTTTATTACCTGCAACCAAAATAGCATGTGCATCAATTGGTGTAAGGTTATCTTGTATTTTTTTTGTTTGTGTTTTCATAATTATATTGTTTTATTTACGCTAAAATCAATTCAGTGTAATTTATTTTTTAGTTATTGTTTTTTATCCAAGCCAAGCAAGCCTCAAAATCATCAAATAAATGATTTTTAGGTACTAAATCTGGTATTATATCAATACGTTCCATCATATATTTTGGTTGTTCAATTAAATTGACAAAAAGTACTTTTTTACCTTGCTTTATCAAATCTGACAAAACATCTTCCATAGCATACAATCCAGATTGATCGATGTATTGCATTCGGCCCATTCTAATTATTATAGTAGAAGCTGTTTCAGGAATTTGCTTAGAAAGTGCTTGAAAATCACTTGTTGAACCAAAGAATAAAGGTCCTTTTATGTGTTTAATAAAAACTTTTTCAGCCAATTCTTTAGGGAAGTCTTTTTCGTCTTCCCATGCTTTTTCTTTTAGTAATGATTTTACATCCGATCTTTCAGCAGTTAAATCGCCTATTTTTTTCATAAACATTAAAGAAGCAATTACAAGCCCGATACCTACGGCATACACTAAATTCCATACCGATGATAATACCAATACAACAATCATAATAATTACCTCTGGTTTTGGCATATATGGTATTGCTTTTAAACCTTTATAATCCATTACACCAATACCAACAGTAATTAAAATTCCTGCAAGAACGGCAGCAGGTATTTGTGATGCAATTGGTCCTAAAGCTAATAATATTACTAATAATAAAACACCTGCAACCATTCCAGAAAGTTTAGTTTTACCACCAGCATTTATATTTACAACTGTTCTAATAGTTGCTCCAGCACCTGGAATTCCACCAAAAACAGCAGCAATTGTATTTCCAATTCCTTGTCCAATTAATTCTTTGTTTGGTTTGTGTTTGGTTTTAGTCATATTATCTGCCACAACCGAAGTCAATAAAGAATCTATTGCGCCTAAAAGGGCTAAAGTTAAAGCGGTAAAAATAAAAGGCGAGATACTACTAAAACTAAAATCAGTAAAAATGCCCAAATTAGGTATAGGCAAACCACTTGGAATTTCTTCAATAGGTCTATAATTTAACTTAAAACCAATTGCAATACCAGACATTACTAATAAGGCAACCAATGTGCTTGGTACTTTTGTTGTGATTTTTTTAAATCCAAAAATTATTATTATTGTACCCAAAGCTAATAACAACTCAAGCCAGTTTATGTTTTGCAAAGCTCTTGGCAAAATTTTTAACGATCCGATAACACCTGAAGCATTCTTTTTGGCTAAAGTTTTAGATTCTTTTAAAATATGCTCTTGCGTAATATTTTCAGCCCTATTGATAGTTTGCTTAAAATTCTCTAAGACTAAAATACCTTCACCAGCTTCATCTTTAAGAATATTATCTAATATTATTTCTTCAGCATAGGGTTTAAATTGATTTACATACTCCGTATCTTCTTTAGGATAATAACCTATAGATGGCAATATTTGAGTAACTAAAATTATGACACCAATAGCGGTCATAAACCCAGAAACAACAGGATATGGAATGTATTTTATATATTTACCTAAACCGATAAAACCTAAGCCGATTTGTATTAAACCTGCAAGTAAAAATACCGTTAAAATAGCTGGTAATGCTTTTGCTACATCACCTTCAAAGGTTGCAATAATACCTGCAATTACCACCATACTTACAGCGGTCATTGGCGCAGTTGGACCGGATATTTGTGTATTTGTTCCTCCAAAAAGAGCTGCGAAAAAACTCACAAAAATTGCACCATATAAACCAGCACTTGGCCCTAAACCAGAACTTACACCAAATGCAAGTGCTAAAGGCAAGGCTACAATACCTGCGGTTATACCGCCAAACAAATCGCCTTTAAAATGTTTGAAATTAAATCCAAACTTATTGTTATCTTTATTATTCATTGAATATTTTTTTATTACGACGCGTTAAAAACACATCATTACTATTTTTGTTTTGAATGATTACTGTTTATATACTGAAAATTAATTCTAATGTGTAACTAAACAGTTTGTTAAAAAAAAAGACTTCTTAATAAATAGAAAAATTTATTAAGAATAATAATATTCTGGAGGTGGCGAATTAATTTCTATGTAATTTGAAGGTGTAAAATTCTTCCTTTTCTTAAAATTGTTTTTAATTTTAAGAAAATTCACTTGATTAAAGGTAAATTGTAAACGATATACTATTTTATCCTTTTTATCTTCTTTCTTGTCATCTTCTACTTCTTTATCTGAAACGGATAATTCGATATTATTTGCATCTTTATCAAATAATATGGACAAAGAAGAAGAAATATCACCACATAATTGACTTATGAGTAATATATATATAAAAGATTTTATGAAAAAATTATTTTGCATTTACATATTTAAATTCTTTGCAAAGATAACATTTTATAGACGATTATCTAATAAAATAGGACTTTTTCTCGCTAGTTGTATTTGTAAGACAAAAAGACCTTTTATTTGTAACTATTGTAACATTAGCGACTCGTTTTTTGTTGTATTTTTACATTAAATATAAAATTATAACCATGAATTATATCCTACCTCTTATCATTGGGTTTCTAGCCGCCTTTGTTGGCTTATTAGCACCATCTATGCTTAATATGACTGCTGCAAAAACAAGTATAGAAAAAGGAAAAAAAGCAGGAATTCTATTTGCCGCTGGAGCAGCTTCAGTGGTTGCTGTTCAGGCATTTATTGCTGTTTATTTTGCTAATAAAATTACACCTGATGTTATTAAAATTTTACAAAAGGCAGCATTTTTTGTATTAATGGGATTAGCAATATTCTTTTTTATGCAAGCTCGTAAAAAGTTTAAAGCAGAAGGAAAAGATAAAAAAGGAAGTACTTTTATTGTAGGTATAGGTATGTCTTCTTTAAATATGTTAGCAGTTCCTTTTTACCTAGCTATGGCAAAAGTAGGAGAAGGTTACGGTATGAGATTAGAAATCCCTTATTCTTTAGTTTATGTTGTTGGAGCAGTACTAGGAGCTTTTTCATTATTTTCTATTTATGCTTTCTTTGCGGAAATTATTGCTAAAAAAGCACAATTTATTGCTAAAAATATTAATTATATATTGGCAGTATTATTTGTAACATTAGCTATTGTATCTGGAGTAAAATCACTATTATAGTATTTGTTATGTCATATTTATGATAAATATCATAAATATGATTGATATATTATTGTAACTTTGTCATCCCTAAACATTAAAAGCCATGAATTTAGAACAAGAAAATTTTAAAAACCCTAATGAAATATATTGGGATGTACATACTAACGGAATTGAAAAAAGAAAACCAAGCGTAACTCGTCCAACACCAGTTGATAGAGAGGTTCTTATTGAAGAAGGACAAGTTCTATTAAGTATAACAGATACCAAAGGAGTAATTGAATACTGTAATGAAGCTTTTGTAGAAACATCTGGTTATGAAGAGTATGAACTAGCAGGTTCTGGGCATAACATTGTACGACATCCAGATATGCCAAGAGTCGTTTTTAAATTAATGTGGAACCGTATTCAGAACAAAGAAAATATTATTGCAGTTGTTAAAAATTTAGCAAAAACAGGACGATATTATTGGGTTATTACAGATTTTGTAATTAAAGAAGATAACGAAGGTAATATTATAGGTTATAAAGCATTCAGAAAACCTGCGCCAAGAAAAGCAATTGAGGCAGTAATACCACTTTATAAAAAACTACGAGAAATAGAAAAAGCTAGAGGAATGGAAGCGGCAGATAAATTTCTATTTGGTTATTTTGAAGGAGAAAACACAAATTATGATGATTTTATAGAGAATTTAATTATTGATAATCTTAAAAAAGAAGTAATACAAGAGAATACTTCAGAACAAGAAGCAGTAAAACCCAAAACTAAGGAAGAAAAAAAATCATTTTTTAAACGATTATTTGGGAATTAAATCATTAGAATAAAGACTTGATTATTATAATAAATCAGGTCTTATTCTTTTTGTACGAGCAATAGCATTATTCTCTCTCCATTCATCAATTTTTTTAAAATTACCAGAGCGTAGTACATCAGGTACTTTATTACCTTTATAGTCAGCAGGTCTTGTATAAACTTCAGGAGCTAATAGGTTGTCTTGGAAAGAGTCTGTTAAAGCAGACATTTCATCACCAATAACACCTGGTATTAATCTAATAATAGAATCGCAAATAACAGCAGCAGCTAATTCACCACCAGAAAGTACATAATCACCAATAGAAATTTCTTTAGTAATAAATAAATTGCGTACACGCTGATCTACACCTTTATAATGGCCGGTTAAAATAATAATATTTTCGGCTAAAGATAAGCTATTTGCAGTTTTTTGGTTGAGTATCTTAGCATCAGGAGTAGTATAGATTATTTCATCATAATTACGTTCCTGCTGTAATTTTGTAATACATTTTTCAATAGGCTCAATCATTAAAACCATACCAGCACCACCGCCAAAAGGAGTGTCGTCAATTTTCCCATAATCATTAATAGCATAATCTCGTAAATTATGAAAATGGACTTCTACCAAGTTTTTATCAATAGCACGTTTTATTATAGAATACTCAAACGGACTTTTAATTAATTCAGGAGAAACAGTAATGATATCAATTCGCATAATAAATATTTAAAGAGTGTAAAGATATTACTATTTTTTATAGAAATTTTTTTTGATGTATAATAAATAGAATAGATAAAGTAATAAATAAAAAATTATTGTACGTTTGATTATATGAAATTGATGCGTATCCCAATAATATTTGAATTTTTTGGAGAAGAAACTAATCTTCATTTTATTTTTGAAACAGTAGCATTTTTTCTAGTTTTTAAATATTATGTGTATCAAAAAAACAAAAAAGATCATATAGATTCAAAAAACAGGTTACTTATTGTGTTAGGAGCAATAATTGGCGCTTTAATAGGCTTTAGATTACTTGGAGTTCTTGAAAATCCACAAGGCTTACTTCATGCAAGTTTTATGGATATTTATAGAAGTAAAACCATAATAGGAGGTTTGTTAATGGGGTTATTTACAGTAGAGATAACAAAGAAAATGTTGAAGGAAAAACAATCCTCAGGAGATTTATTTACTTTACCATTAATTGTTGGAATTTTTATTGGTAGAATAGGTTGTTTTCTCACAGGAACAATTGAGCCCACGTATGGGAGAGAAACAGATTTTTTTATGGCAATGAATTTAGGAGATGGAAAATTTCGCCATCCAATAGCTTTATATGAAATTATTTTTTTAATTTTTCTTTTTTTAATATTAAAATCTGTTCAGAAAAAAGACATATTAAAAAATGGAAGTTTGTTTAAGTATTTTATGATAACTTATTTTTTCTTTCGATTTTTAATCGATAAAATTCCTCGACGCTCTGCGTTGAGTGTAGCGTAAAGATATGTATTTTTGTAAATATGATTGAGTATATTTATAAACCTGAATTCGACTAATAATTCGTTTACAGTTTAGATTATTTTTTTCATAGTCGAAGATCAATTTTAGAGGGATTATCTAGATAATTCAAAGAAATTTAGCGAGATTATGAGAAAAATAATCAAATCCGAAGGGAAAACAAATAAAAATTATGCTTCAAACCACACCATTTCTTCATTTTCTGTAAATAGAAGTCTTAATCGAACTCAGGTTATAAGAGTCATAACAAAAGTTTATTGATGTACCATTTTGTTTGTCCCATCAAGTAGGCGAAGTGTTTTGACAGAAGAGGTTTCGTCAACTTTTCGAGAGGTTTGTTTGGAAATAGAAAAGCGATATGAGATTAAATTTTTAGAGATTGAATTAGATGAAAATCATGTGCATTTTTTGATTCAAAGTGTTCCAATGAACTCTCCTAAAAAAATAATTTCAGCAGTAAAAAGTATAACTGCAAAGGAAATGTTTCGCTTACATCCAGAAGTTAAAAGAAAATTATGGGGTGGAAAATTTTAGACAAGTGGTTATTATGTCAATACAGTTGGTCAATATGCTAATGAGGAAGTGATAAAGAAATATTTACAAAATCAAGGACAACCAAAAACTCAATATAAGAAAATTCATTCAAGTCAATTAAGTTTGTTTTGATACCTCGACGGCTCTGCCTCGAGATAGTTCATTTGAATTTATAAAACCAAATACTTTTTTTGTAATATCATTAAGTTTTTTTTGTGTTATTTTTAATTGGGTTTTCTATATGTGCATCATCGTAAATATTAGTAACAGTTTTTATTACGATAGGATTATATAAAGTTCAATAATCGCTCTTTAAAACTTGTAGATTTAAAGCCCAATTCATCAACAGCTTTATCAATAATAAAACCTGTTTTTGGAGGTCGTTTAGCAGTTTGATTTAATTGCTTTGTCTCAATTGGACTGATTAAATTTTTATCAAGTTTAAAAGTATTAGCAATCTGTAAAGCAATTTCATAAATACTTAATAATTCATTACTAGAAATATGAAAAATTCCAATAGTCTTTTTTTGAACAGCTAACAGACAGGCTTTAGCTAAATCATCAGCCAAGGTAGGTGTTCGATATTGGTCAGTTACTACGTTTATTTTTTGTTTGTTTTCCAAAGAATTTTTCACCCAAGATAGAATGTTTGTTCTATTAGAATTATTAACTATTTCATAAACTAAAATAGTACGTAAAATAGTATAATTAATATTGCTTTTTAGAATTATTTCTTCGGATTTTAATTTAGATAAACCATAGTAATTTATTGGCTTAGGTTTGTCAGTTTCAGTATAAAGCCCTTTTTTACCATCAAAAATAAAATCGGTTGAAATATGTACTAAATGAATATTATTTTTATCACATAATAGCATTAAATTATTAACTGCGGTTACGTTAATTTCATCACATTCCTTAGGATTAAGCTCGCAAGTGTCCACATTAGTCATAGCAGCAGCATTAATAATAAAATTTGGTTTTATTCTATTAACAAGCTGCGTTATTTTTTTAGAGTGAGTGATGTCAACATTAAAATAATTGTAATTATTAGTTATTACATTTCTATTTTTACCTCTTGAAAAAGCGTAAACATCAAAATTATGTTCTACAAAAAGGGAGACTAATTTTTGACCAAGTAGTCCATTACTTCCAGTTATTATGATTTTAATTTTTTTCATATTAATAAAAAAACTTAAAAAAGTTCATGTAATTTTATTATTTGATCTTCTCTACCTAATATTATAAGTTTAGAATCAGGTGCTAATTTTAGATCGGATTCAGGGTTAATAATGTAATTGTTATCTGATGTTTTTACACCAATAACAGAGCAACCAGTTTTTCTACGTAAGTCTAAATCTCTTAGCGTTTTGTTAATAAATTCATTAGGTAAATTATTTACAAGGATTTCTTCTAGATTAGTATCACAATCTCCATTTATAGAAAGCTTATCTACAAATTCAATAAGATCTGGCGAAACAACAAGAGATGCCATATGGTCTCCACCTAATTTATCAGGCATAATTACATTATCGGCACCAGCAATTCGTAATTTTCGCTCCGAAGTATCGTTAGAAGCTCTACTAATAAGCGTTGCGTTTTTATTAAACTGTCTGGCAGAGAGTACAATAAATAAGTTATCGGCATCACTAGGTAAGGTTGCAATTAAGTTAGATGCATTATGAATACCTGCTTTTTCTAAAACATCGTCATTGGTAGCATTACCTTCAATAAATAAGTAGCCCAAGCTTTCAATAATCGTTAAAATTTCTTTATCACTTTCAATAATCACACAATCTATATCATGGCTATTTAATTTAGTAACAGCTTGTTTTCCATTTCTACCATAGCCACAAACAATAGTATGCCCTTTTAATTTTTTAATTTTATTTTGCATTCTTTTAAATTTTAATTCGCCTAAAAATTTTCCATTGGCAATATACTCAGTAATTACAGATAACATGTAGGCATAGATACCAATACTTGTTAAGATAAGAAAGATTGAGAATAATTTACCATAATCATTAGAAGGTCTAATTTCACCAAAACCAACAGTGGAAATAGTAATAATAGTCATATATAGCGCTTCAATAAAAGTATAATCGCTAATATACATATAGCCAATTACACCAATAGAAACAAGGGTAATGCCTAATATTAAAACTCCAATAAGTTTGTTTTTTATTTTCATATATTTTTTATACTAAACATTTAATCATTATAAATCAAAAACAGAGCTTCTTTTAGTATAAATCATATCTTTTAGTTTTAAAAGAAAAGCTAGAGTGAGATATATACCAAAGGATAGCCCAACAGTGACAAATGAAATGTAAATAAAAAATAAACGAACATTTTTTGTACGCATACCAAGTCTATCAGCAAAACGAGATAATACATTAAAACCATGTAGTTCAAAAAAATGTCGGATAGAATATATAAATTTCATTTTCTATTTTAAATATACAGCAAAGTTAATAAATTAGTTGGATGATAATATTAATTATGAACATAACCTGAAAAATATTATTTCACATCATCAATAATTTGTAAATTGCGCCCTGAAAATATAAGGTTATTATTATGGCAAAATTTGAGATTAAATTACCAAAAATGGGAGAGAGCGTTGCAGAAGCAACAATAACTTCTTGGCTGAAAGCTGTTGGTGATACTGTTGAATTAGATGAAGCAATTGTAGAAATTGCTACAGATAAAGTTGATAGTGAAATTCCAAGTGAAGTTTCTGGCACTTTAGTAGAAATTAAATATGCTGTTGATGATGTAGTTGCTGTTGGAGAAACAATAGCAGTAATAGAAACAGAGGGAGGAGAGGTAGAAATAGTAACAGAAAAAATTGTAGAAACTCCAAAAGAAGTGGCTACTATTGAAAAACAAGTAGAAAAGGTAGTAGAATCTACAACTAGTACACTAATACAAAAAACGGGAAAAAGTGGTAAATTTTATTCACCACTAGTACGTAATATAGCACATACAGAAGGAATTACAATGGATGAGCTAGAGTCTATTAATGGAACGGGAAAAGATAATCGTGTAACCAAAAATGATTTATTAGCTTATATTGAGGCTAAAAAAGCAAATCCACAAAAAGTAGCAGCAACAGTTTCTGCTGCAATAACAGGAGGAGCCTCAGCGGTTGTTGCGACTAAAAATGAAACACAATCAGTAAAAAAAGAAATAAAAAAATCGAATATAGTTTTGCAAGAAGGCGATGAGGTTATGGCAATGACCCGTATGGGAAAAATGATTTCTCATCACATGATAGCTTCTCAAGAAACATCAGCACATGTACAATCATTTGTGGAAGTAGATGTTACTAATATTGTAAAATGGCGTAATAGAATTAAAGATGATTTCTTAAAACGTGAGGGTGAAAAAATCACATTTACACCAATATTTATGCAAGCAATTGCAAAAGCATTAAAAGATTACCCTATGATGAATATTTCGGTTGATGGCGATAATATTATCAAGCGAAAAAGCATTAATTTAGGTATGGCAGCTGCATTAGCAGATGGTAATTTAATAGTACCAGTAATAAAAAATGCAGATCAATTAAATTTAGTTGGTATGACTAAACAAGTAAATAGTTTAGCATTAAAAGCAAGAACAGGAAAATTAAACCCAGACGATATACAAGGCGGAACTTACACGGTAACAAATGTTGGTGGTTTTGGCTCAATAATGGGTACACCAATAATTAACCAACCACAAGTAGGTATATTAGCATTAGGAGCGATACGTAAAACACCAGCAGTTATTGAAACACCAGATGGCGATTTTATAGGCATAAGACATAAAATGTATTTATCACACTCTTACGATCACAGAGTAGTAAATGGAGCTCTAGGCGGTATGTTTGTTAAAAAGGTAGCAGACTATTTAGAGGCTTGGGATGTAAATACAGACTTTTAGATAAGATAGTTTTAATTAGGTGATTTTATAATTAACTCAAGGTTTTATTCTCTCGAAGTTGTAGAAGTAAAGCCCTGATTTGTTTAGAAATCAGTTACGGCTAACAATACTTCACAGGTTTTTAAAACCTGTGAAGTATTGTTTTTAAACCTTAAGTCTGAACAATATTAACCAGAGTCCGACTAATAATTCGTTTACAGTTTAGATTATTTTTTTCATAATCGAAGATGAATTTTAGAAGGATTATCTAGATAATTCAAAGAAATTTAGCGAGATTATAAGAAGAATAATCAAACCCGAAGGGAAAACAAATAAAAGGCAATCTTTTTTGAATAATTTTTAAGGAATAACAGGTTATTCCTTAAAAATTATTATTCAAATCTCACCATTTCTTCATTTTCTGTAAATAGAAGTCTTAGTCGAATTCAGGTTGTTAATAACTTTAAGAAACCATTGGAAATAAAAAAAGGCTATCAAATTTTGATAGCCTTTAAAATAATATATAAGTTTAATTTATTATTTACTCATTTTGTCCGCCATTAATAAAGCGTTATAAGCATTAAGTATTCTACCATTAACAGATAGTTCATCAAAGTTTTTTGTTTCACCATCAGGGTTTTCACGACTTTGGCTTCCTGGTAAAATTACATCTTTATGAAATTCTATACCAGAATTCATAATAATATATTTTACTTGTTTTGCAGTTAATTTTGGATAGTATGAACGAACCATTGCAGCAACACCAGCAACCTCTGGAGACGCCATTGAAGTACCTTGTAAAAATCTGTATTTACTATCTTTTGGTACTGTTGAATAAATTTCTAATCCTGGAGCAAAAACATCTACACGTGTCTTACCATAGTTAGAGAAGTTGGCACATAAATTTTTATCAAAATTACGTGTTATTGCTCCAACTGTTAATACATTGTCTGTAATCTCTTCACTTCCTGTAACTGGAGAGTCTGTTGGGAAATGTAAATTTTTTGCTACATCAATGTCATGGCCTGCATTACCTGCAGCTTTTATTAGTAACACATCGTGTTTTGCTGCATATTTCATTGCATCGTAAACCCAGTCACTATGTGGTGAGTACCCTTTACCAAAACTCATGTTTACTACTTTAGCACCATTATCTACAACATATCTAATAGCTAATGCAACATCCTTATCATACTCATCTCCATCTGGCACTGCTCTTACCGACATTATTTCTACATTACTTGCTACGCCATTCATACCAATTCCATTGTTCCTAGATGCTGCTACAATACCAGCAACATGTGTACCGTGTAATTCATGCTCTCCTTTTCCTAAAACATTATTATCTCCATAAGATTTTTTGCTAAAATCGTTTTCATCATCATTTAATACTTTACGAAAGTTATTTTTTAAATTATCTCCATTTAGTAATGCTGCAGAACTTTCAAGTATTTTTTCTAATTCAGGAATTGCAGCTGTTAATGTTGGTAATCCAAAACCATAAATTTGATTTGCAATAGCTAGATTTTGTTTCATAGCACCATCATCACTTTTAAAAGCCATTACCTCTTCTTTTGTATAATCTTCCTTACCAAAATGTTTTGTTAGGCCTGCATGTGCATTTTTCACTCCTTGTAACATCATTTCATAGCGCATTTTACTCATTTTTGCATTTGAAATTTCATTCTCTAAAAACGCTTTGGCTCTTTCAGCTTCTTCTTTAGAAGTGATACTAGGATTTTTAACAATTCTAATATACTCTAAATCTTCTTTGTCAATATCTCCTAAAAAGTTCCATCCATGCATATCATCCACATAGCCATTGCCATCATCATCTTTATTGTTACCTGGTATTTCTTTTGGGTTTGTCCATAATACATCTTTTAAATCTTCATGTTCAATATCTACTCCAGAATCAATAATACCAACAATAACAGTCGTACTTTTTTTATTTTTTACAAAATCATAGGCTTTTGCTAAACTCATACCAGGAACAGAATCTTTAAAAATATCCATATGTGGCCAACTTTTAAGTTCCTCTTCAGTCATCTCACTTTTTTTAGCTACAATACCATCTGTTGCAGTAACCATGACTGGTGTAACTTTTTTTGTACTTGTTGCCTTTGTAGTTTTACAACTCGACAATGCTAGCGAGGCAATTCCTAATCCTAATACTAATTTTGTAATTTTCATTTTATATTATTTTAATTAAATATTTCGTTAAACTTATATGTATTATCTAATCGAACTCCTTTTTCTGTATGCTTTACAGTACAGAGTTCATTACTAAAATCATGCTCTAAAAATAAGAAAAATTCCTCATTTGCTGCCTTATCCAAAAACAATTTTTTTTCATTCATTGTTAACAAAGGTCTTGTATCATAACCCATTACATACGGTAATGGTATATGACCTACTGTTGGTAATAAATCAGCCATAAAAACAATAGTTTTACCTTTATAGTTTATATGTGGTAACATTTGCTTTTCTGTATGACCATCTGCTAAAAAAATATCAAAGCCCAATTCCGAATTTTTAATATAATTACAATCTCCCAAAGAGATGTAATTTAGTTGTCCACTACTTTCTATTGGATTTATATTTTCTTTTAAAAAAGATGCTTTTTCTCTTGGGTTAGGTTCTGTTGCCCATTTCCAATGCTGTTTGTTAGTCCAAAATTTTGCATTTTTAAATGCAACTTCATAACCTGTTTTATCTTTATTCCACTGAATACTTCCGCCACAATGATCAAAATGTAAATGCGTCAAAAATACATCAGTAATATCATTTCTATGAAATCCTAATTTGGCTAATGACTTGTCTAACGTAAAATCTCCAAACAAATAATAATAACCAAAAAATTTATCCGATTGTTTGTTGCCTAACCCAGTATCAATTAAAATTAATCTATTACCGTCTTCAATAAGCATACAACGCATACTCATATCAATAAGGTTATTACTGTCAGCAGGGTTTGTTCTTTGCCATAATGCTTTTGGTACAACGCCAAACATAGCACCGCCATCTAACTTAAAATTACCAGTTTCTATTGGATAAATTCTCATATATAAATAGTAAGACTACAAAGATGTTAATTTGTTACTAATTTTATGTTAATATGTTCTTAAAATATGTCTTAATTTTAAGAAATAGATACTTATGAATAATCATTTTTTTAAAATTATACCTCCGAAAGCCCTACATTTGCAAAATGGAAAATAATACGGAATACATTTTTGGAATTAGAGCAGTTATAGAAGCAATAAACTCTGGTAAAGAATTAGAAAAAGTTTATCTTCAAAAAGACTTAAAAGGAACTTTGATGAATGAGCTTAGTGGCGTTATAAGAGCAAATAAAATTGCTTCTAGTTATGTTCCAATAGAAAAGTTAAACAAACTATCCAAATTTCAGAATCACCAAGGTGCTGTTGCCAAAATTTCTGCAATTACATTTCAAGACTTAGAAACATTAATAGAATCAGAACTTGAAGCAGATACGCCACCTATTTTCTTACTATTAGATCAAATTAGTGATGTCCGTAATTTTGGTGCAATTATTAGAACAGCCGAGTGTAGTAATGTTAGCGGAATTATTATTCCAAATCATGGTAATGCTCCTTTAAATGCAGATGCAATTAAGACTTCTGCAGGTGCAGCCTTTAATATACCTATTTGTAAAGTAGAACATATTAAAGATGCTCTTTTTATATTACAAGCTTCCGATATACAAATTGTTTCCATTACCGAAAAAACGGATGAATTAATATATTCAGTCGATTTAAAAAAGCCAACAGCATTAATTATGGGGTCAGAGCATAGGGGGATTTCTCCATCCATATTAAAAAATAGTGATTTTAAAGCGAAATTACCAATGTATGGAACTATTGAATCTCTGAATGTTTCTGTTGCATGCGGAATTGCACTTTACGAAGTAGTAAGACAACGATTGTAATTTCTGTATCCTATAATGAGTAAGAATCAAAAAATAAGTAGATATTTCATAGAACTCTCATATCATGGAAAGAGCTACCATGGCTGGCAAATTCAACCAGATGCAATTTCAGTACAAGAAGTTTTGCAACAAGCAATATCAACATTATTAAAAAAAGACATTACTATAGTTGGAGCAGGAAGAACAGATGCAGGAGTACATGCAAAACAACTTATAGCACATTTTGATTTTGATGAATTAGACAAAGAAAATCTAAAAAAAAGACTGAATGCATTTTTGCCAGATAGTATAAGTATTAAAAGTGTTGTGCAAGTTACTAATGATGCACATGCTCGTTTTGATGCAATAAGTAGAAGTTATGAATATCAAATATGGCTAGGGAAAAATCCATTTTTAATGGATACAACATGGCAAATACACTCAAAAAAACTAGACATAGCTAAAATGAATGAGGCAGCTGCAATATTGCTAAACTATACAGACTTTAAATGTTTTTCTAAATCTAAAACAGATGTTTTTACTTATGATTGCGATATAACAAAAGCAAATTGGATTGTAAAAGATGATTTATTGGTTTTTTATATTTCAGCAAATCGATTTTTGCGAAATATGGTAAGAGCCATTGTAGGTACATTATATAATGTAGGGATAGGTAAAATATCCATAGCAGAATTTATTAAAATTATTGAAAGTAAAGACCGAACTAAAGCAGGTATATCGGTACCAGCACAAGGGCTTTTTTTAACAAAAGTAACTTACCCAACTTCAATTTATAAATAGTACATTTGTTGTTCTACAGCAGAAAAAAAATATTATAAATAATGAGTAAACAAAAAGTAACAGGTAAAGTATTTGACTTAAAACTCTTTAAGAGGTTGCTTTTGTATATGCAAAGCTATCGCCTTGCTTTTATAGTTGCTACAATTTCAGTATTGTTATTAGCAGTACTTGCGGCAGTTAGACCAGTATTATTAATTAAAATTGTTGATGATTACATAAGTACAAAAAATGCAAAACAAGTTTTAAACTTTAGTTTAATAATGTTTGGCGTACTCTTGTTAGAAGTAATATTTCAGTTTTTGTTTATATTTTATGCTAACTGGCTAGGGCAACATATAATAAAAGATATAAGAACCCAACTTTTTAAGCATATTGCCTATTTTAAAATGAACTATTTTAATACAACAGCAGTAGGTAAAATAGTAACGCGAGTGGTTTCAGATATTGAAACAATTTCAAGTATTTTTGGGCAAGGACTATTTATGATAATAAGCGATTTATTAAAAATGCTTGTAATTATTGTAGTAATGCTTTCTAAAAATTGGCAATTAGCATTAATAGTATTTGCAGCACTCCCAATATTAATTTATGCAACAAAAGTGTTTAAAGATGCAATGAAAGGAGCTTTTCAAGAAGTACGGACAGAGGTTTCAAACTTAAATAGCTTTATTCAAGAAAGAATAACAGGAATGAAGATTGTACAACTTTTTAGCAGAGAAGATATTGAATACAAACACTTCAAAGAAATTAATAATAAACACAAAAAAGCATGGATAAAAACAGTATGGTATAATTCTATATTCTTTCCAATTGCCGAAGTAGTACCATCCATAGCATTAGGATTTGTAGTTTGGTATGGAGGAACTGACATGATAAGTTCAGGCAATACATCATCAGGGGAGATTATAGGTTTTATTATGATGAATCAAATGTTGTTTAGACCTTTAAGACAAATAGCCGATAAGTTTAATACATTACAAATGGGAATGGTAGCAGCAGATCGTGTATTTAAAATTATAGATGAAGATAAGCAAGAAGAAATAAGCAAACTAAAATCAGATACAAATATTGATTTGGAAAATGAAATTCAAGGAAATATCAGTTTTAAAAAGGTACATTTCAGTTATGTAAAAAATGAGGAAGTATTAAAAGGTATTTCGTTCGAGGTGAAAAAAGGAGAGACAATAGCAGTAGTAGGAGCAACAGGAGCAGGAAAATCTACCATCATAAACCTGCTAAATCGTTTTTATAAAATCAATTCAGGAAAAATAGAACTAGACGGAAAGGATATTTATAATATAAATCTACACAATCTACGTAAGCAAATAGCAGTAGTGTTACAAGATGTATTTTTATTTTCGGATACAATTTACAATAATATTACTTTAAATAATAGCAATATTAGTTTGGCTGAGGTGCAAACAGCAGCCAAACAAATAGGTATTCATGATTTTATTATGAGTTTGCCGCAAAATTACAATTACAATGTTAAGGAAAGAGGTGTAATGCTATCTTCAGGACAACGACAATTAATTGCATTTTTACGTGCTTATGTAAACAAACCAAGTATATTAATATTAGACGAAGCAACATCATCCATAGATTCGCAATCGGAATTATTAATACAAAAAGCGACGGATTTAATTACACAGAACAGAACATCCATAGTAATAGCACATCGTTTGGCGACAATAAAAAAAGCAGATAAGATTATTGTTATGGAAAAAGGGCTTATTGTAGAACAAGGTACACATGATGAATTACTTGCAAAAAATGGTTATTATAGTAATCTTTATGAAATGCAGTTTGATAAGAGTGAATAGTGTTGCAAATAGATTATTCTAAATCTTGCAGAATTAATTCAATCAATTTATCAGCATCATCAAATAAAATAAATTCTCCATTATTAATATAAGACATTTTTCCAGTTTCCTCGGAAACAACTAAAACCAAAGCATCCGTTTGTAGCGAAATACCAAAAGCAGCTCTGTGCCGTAAACCAAACCTAGACGGAATATTTAAGTCACTAGCAACAGGTAAAATTACTCTAGTAGCAACAATAATATTATCTTCAATAATTATAGCGCCATCATGTAAAGGGCTGTTCTTATAAAAAACACTTTTTAATATAGGTTTATTAACTTCAATGTGCATTGTATCACCAGTAGTTTTAAAACTCTCTAAACTATTGTTTCTGCCAATAACAATCAAAGCACCCGTTTTTGTTCTTCCCATTTCAACACAAGAATTCACAATACTTTCAACATCTGTAACAGATGAAATTTTGTCAGACTTTAAAAAATTAATTTGCTTTAAAAAACCTTTTTTTGTAGTAAAATTAGAAGAACCCAACATTAATAAAAATTTTCTGATTTCTTGTTGAAAAACAATGATTAGAGCAATAAAACCACCGCCAATAAATTTACCAAGAATATCACTAAGCATTTCCATTTGTAAAACCTCAGTAAGTTTCCAAATCAAATAAATAATAGCAATCCCAAAAAAGATATTAATTGCCACAGTACCTCTCACTAATTTATAGATATAATACAATAGTATAGCAACTAAAATAATATCTAAAAAGTCAAGAAAACCAAAGTCTAAAAAATTTAAAATATTCATTGATGTAAAAATAAGACTAAACATTTAAAATTTGATTAAAAAATGAAACTTTTCGAATTCTTCAGTTATAAAAAATTTAAAAATCTAAAAAATTATTCTGTAAAAATATATTCAATAAGCGAAATTTGCTTTAAGTCAACAACATTAACCATTTCAGCTTTAGCCGATAAATAGTCTTGAAAAGATAAATTAGCATCAAAAGCAGTTTGAATAATTATATCATTATTTAATTCAGGAAATTTTATAGATGAACTATTAATTTTAACAAGAATAGTATCTTTGGAGTAATTAGGCAACTTATTTTTTGAAATAAATTGATACCTAATAGAATCAAACTGATAAAAAGATAACTTATCATTCAAAGCATTAGCGTAACTATAATAGTTACTCATTGGCTCCGTATTATGTGGCGATTTATTATTATGTTTATCCACTAAGCGAACAGCAACAGGGATTACATCTTTTAGCGATAAGCGTTTGTCAATATTAAAAAACCAATGTGTGGATGATATTCTATTTTTCTCATTTAATTTAAGACTCCCATCCTTATCATTATAAAACATCCAAATCTGAGAATGATTAGCAATTTGCTCCTCACCATCTAAAGCCACTTTTGGTAACATTACCGTTTTCTTATTACAAGAAATGCTTAAAACTACTAATAGTAAAACGAAACTTATTCTTTTCATAACTAATTTTTTTCTTTTTTTGTGCCTAATTTTTCTAAAAGTAAAATTACAGCAAATCCAACAATAGCCAAAATAATAGCCATGAATAAATGATTATCACCTTCAAATTGAAAAGGAGAAATAGATTTTTCCTCTAAAATCATCAATTTATCATTAATTATCTCTGACAGTAAAATTTTTTTCCAAGGCCATATTTTATTTAAAGAACCAATAACAAAACCAGTTAATAAAGCTAAAGTAGCATTTTTATAATTATCTAATAGCCATTTTAAAACTCTAGAAAAAGTCAATAAACCAATAATAGCACCAAAACCTAAAAGAGCAATTTTTTTAATATCAAAATTATGTATCGCATCTAAAGCAGGTTTGTAAGCACCTAGTAGTAGTAAGATAAATGCACCCGAAATACCAGGTAAAATCATAGCGCAAATAGCCAAAGCACCTGCCAGAATTAAAAATAAAGGAGAACTGTTAGCGCTATTTACAGCAGGGATAATAGTAACATAATAAGCAGAGACAGCACCAATAACTAACAATACGATATTATAAAAACTCCAATTTTTTATCTGTTTGCCAATAAAAAGGACACTAGCCAAAACTAAGCCAAAGAAAAAAGCCCAAACAAAAATAGGTTTAGTTTCTAATAGCCATTTAAAAAGTTGTGCCAACGAAAATACACTAATAGCAATACCAATAAATAAACTCAATAAAAAAGAACCATTTACAGCCTTGAACATAGCCATAAAACCATCTGATTTTAATAATTTTAAATTCTTAAAATTGAAAGCATTTATACTTTCAATAAGTTCACTATAAATCCCAGAAATAAAAGCAATTGTACCACCAGAAACACCAGGGACAACATCGGCAGCTCCCATTGCAACACCTTTTAAACTAATTACTAGGTAATCTTTAAGTGTACGGCTCATTAGTATTTAAACTTATCAAATAATTGTTTTACAACCTCTTTAGAAAACATTTCAGGATACAATTCTTTAATTATAGAACTATAAGAATAATCCATTTTTAAAGCATTTTCTAAATAGAAAATAGCATCGTTTTCTTTTCGAATTAAACAACTAAGACCACTTAATCGGTATAAAACTTCTACAGAATTAGGATATTGTTCTTTAGCATCAATCAAAATCAGCAAAGCATCATCATAATCACCAATAAAATGTAAAACATCAGTTAAAGCAATATAAACACCAAGTCTTTTATCACCCAATGATATTGATTTCTGAAAAGCTTTTGAAGCCTCTTCAAATAAATTTAATTTGATATTTATTTCCGCAAAACGATTTAAAAAATCGTAATTATCACCATCAACCTCTAATGCTTTTTGAATAAAATAGAGTGCTTTTTGCGGATTGTTACCTTGTAAATATAAACTAGTTAAAAGTAACCAAGCTTTATCTAACATCGGATCTTCAACAACAGCATTGTGGTAATATTTAATAGCCTTTTTATTATCATTTAATTTTTCATAACAATTAGCAATTTGCAAATAAGTATAAGCAGTAGGATCATCTAATTTTAAAGTGATCTGATAATTAGAAATAGCCTCATCATAACGCTTCTGTACTTCTAAAACTTTGGCTTTCTCTAAATAAGCACCAATAAAAAACTCATCAATTAAAATAGCATAATCATAAGCCCTAATAGCCTCATATAACTTGTTTGTAGTAGTATATTGCCTACCTAATTGATGCCAAGCAACTTCGCTATAAGGATTTCTGTCAATGTAATTATTTAAGAAAACGATAGCATTGTTATTTTTATCGAGCATATCAAAACAATAAATAATATTATAAAGTGCAGCATAATCTTCAATATCTATATTTAAGCAAACTTCAAAACTTGCACGAGCAGTATCAAATTTTTCAATAAATAAGTACTCCATACCCAAAAGAGCATGCACATCAGCCAAATCATTCGTTAGTTTTAAAGCTTTGTGTAATTCAAAAATAGCATCATTATGATTATCTGATTTTGATAAAATTGCGGCTTTTTGGATGTAAATTTCGTCAAAAGTAGGATCAATATTTTCTAAGTAATTTAATAATTTTTCAGCTTCCTTTAATTTATTTTCAAAAATTAAAAGCTCAACTTTAATTAATTTTAGGGGAATAGATGTTGGATGTTGTGTTAAACTTAACGCAATAGCTTTTTTAGCCAAATTCATTTTACCAGTATCCATATAGTAATATACTATCTCTTCAAACTCTTCTGAGTCAAAGAAATAAACCTTGTTGGACTGAAGCATTGATTCGAACTTGGATAAAGCTAAATTCTCATCGTCATCTGTAAAATCTTGCATAATGGGGCTGTTAAATTTCGAATGAAAGGTACATAAAGTGCTACAAGTAATATTTCATACCTAAAAATGTTCTTAACAAAATAATTAACACTTCTAGATGTATTTAAAACTAATAAAAATTAGAAATATATTTTATATTTAATTCAAATAATTTGTAAATTGCGGCACAAATAAACTAATATGTCTCAAAAAAAATTACTTAACAAAAAGGAGATACATATTATTTTGCATAGATTAGCTTGTCAGTTAATTGAAAATCATAACAGTTTTGAAGATACAATATTAATAGGCATTCAACCAAGAGGTACTTTTTTAGCAAAACGATTAATAGAGATATTAAAAAACGACTATAATATAGATACTATTGATTATGGCGAATTGGATATTACCTTTTATAGAGATGATTTTAGACGTAGAGAAGAGCCATTACAAGCATGTGAAACCAATATTAATTTTATAGTAGAAAATAAAAAAGTAGTCTTTATTGATGATGTATTATTCTCGGGCAGAAGTATAAGAGCAGCATTAACAGCCATCCAATCTTACGGAAGACCAAAAGCAATAGAATTATTGGTGCTTATTGATAGGAGATTCAGTAGAAATTTACCAATACAACCAGATTATAAGGGCAGGCAAGTAGATGCCATAAATTCAGAAAAAGTAAAAGTATCTTGGAAAGAAAATAACAATAAAGATGCAGTTTATCTGATAAAAACAAAATTAAAATGAAGCAATTAAGTGTTGACCATTTATTAGGAATTAAATATCTAACCAATGCGGATATAGATTTGATATTTGAAACAGCAAATCATTTTAAAAAAGTAATAAATAGACCAATAAAAAAAGTACCATCACTTAGAGATATTACAATAGCTAATTTGTTTTTTGAGAATAGTACCAGAACAAAACTATCATTTGAGCTTGCAGAAAAAAGACTTTCTGCAGATATTATTAATTTTTCAGCAAGTCAATCATCAGTCACAAAAGGAGAAACTTTAATTGATACAGTAAACAATATTTTGGCAATGAAAGTGGATATTGTAGTAATGAGACATCCAAGTGTAGGAGCAGGAGTATTTTTATCAAAACATGTAAAAGCAAAAATAATAAATGCAGGAGATGGAACACATGAGCATCCAACACAAGCATTACTAGATTCATACTCCATCAAAACAGCATTAGGAAGTGTAAAAGGTAAAAAAGTAGTGATAGTAGGAGATATATTACACTCAAGAGTAGCGCTATCAAATATATATGCACTCCAATTGCAAGGGGCCGAAGTAATGGTCTGTGGACCAACCACATTAATACCAAAACACATAACAAGTTTAGGAGTGCAAGTAGAAACCAATATAAAAAAAGCATTGCAGTGGTGTGATGTAGCAAATGTGCTTAGAGTACAACATGAGCGTATGGAAATCAAATATTTTCCGTCAATAAGAGAATACACACAACTTTTTGGCATAAATAATGAGTTACTACAATCCATAGATAAAGAAATCGTAATTATGCATCCAGGACCAATAAATAGAGGTGTTGAAATTACAAGTGATGTAGCAGATTCCAAACAAGCAATAATATTAGATCAAGTAGAGAATGGTGTAGCAATAAGAATGGCAGTAATCTATTTATTAGCACAAAAAATTAGAAACTAAGAATTATAAAAAAATGACCCTAGAAAAGAATGAGAAATACACGGTAATAAAACCAGAATTAAATACTGATTTTCAAAGTTTTTACAAACTATTTACCGAAAAAAGAACCTCTTTTAAAAATGACCACTTAATATTAGATTTATCAAAAATAGAAGTAAACTTAGAAGAGTTAATAAAATTTAAAGAAATTTCAGAAGAAAAAATAGAGTCTGGCACATCTTTTGTCGTAATAAACACAACAGTTAATCTAGATGAAATACCAGACGAAATAATTGTTGTACCTACATTTCAAGAAGCAATTGATATGATTGAAATGGATGAAATGACAAGAAGTTTGGATTTCTAAAATAAAATTAATACTTTTGAATATTATATGATGAAAAAACTACTTTACATTTTACTAATTACTATAACATTGTCTTCTTTCGCACAAGAAGGAAAAAAAAATGTACAGATAAAACATGAAATTAGTAGCATAAGTGTTTATCCAAATCCATTTTCGGACAAAACCAATATTAACTTTAATAGTAAAACAGATACTAGTATAGATTTTATTGTACAAGATCTTTTAGGGAATAGAATATACTCAGATAAATTTATTATAGTTAAAGGAAGAAATTCAATACCTTTTTATAGAAATAAACTAACGTCAGGTATATACATATATACATTAAAAACAAAAAACAAAGTTATTTCAAAGCGCTTTGTTATAAAATAGCTATGAGCTTAAAACTCACAATTCTGGGATGTCATTCCGCAACACCAAGAACAGATTCACATACCACGTCACAATTTTTAGAAATTAATCACAGACATTTTTTAATTGATTGTGGCGAGGGAACACAGGTGCAATTACGAAAACATAAAATTAAATTTTCAAAAATAAGTCATATATTTATATCGCATCTTCATGGCGATCATTTTTTTGGGTTAATAGGACTTATATCAACATTCGGATTACTAAACAGAGAAAAGGATTTACATATATATGGACCAAAAGGAATAAAAGAAATAATAGTATTACAATTAAAACTATCCAAATCTTGGACAAATTATAAGCTATTCTTTCACGAATTAGAATCAAAAGATAGTGAACTTATTTTTGAAGACGAAAAAGTAGCAGTATATACAATTCCGCTAGAACATAGAGTTTACACAAATGGATACCTTTTTAAAGAAAAAATAGGAGAGCGTAAATTGAATATGAAAGCTGTGTCAAAAAATAGCGAAATAGAAATTTGCGATTATCAAAACCTTAAAAATGGCAAAGATTTTATAATGAGTGACGGAACACTTATTAAAAATGACCAACTAACAGATAATCCAACAAAACCATTAAGTTATGCTTTTTGTAGCGACACAGTGTATAAGCCAGAAATAGTAAAAGTGATAAAAAATGTAAATTTATTATATCACGAATCTACATTTTTGAAAGACAAAGAATATTTATGCGAAAAAACTAAGCACAGTACAGCAGAACAAGCAGCACAAATAGCACTACAAGCGAATGCAAAAAAATTAATATTAGGGCACTATTCCAGTAGATATAAAAATTTAGAATTGTTTATTGATGAAGCTAAACTTTTTTTTGATAATGTAGAGTTAACTCACGAAGGAAAGGTTTTTAGTATAGAATCTAACTATCCAGTAGCAGCAAATTAAAAATTAATATTGATTTGTATTAAGCAACACCAAAGTGCAAGACTCTTCATAAGCAATATTATTATCATTTAGTAGCCTATAAAATGTATTATTTTCAGTGCCAGGATTAAAAATCACACGTTTTGGTTTTAAAGAAATAATAAAATCATAAAACTCTACTTGTCGTGTAGCATTCAAATATAAGGTTACAGTATCAATACCTTTAATGTCTAAAGTAAATAATTCCGCATCAGAGCTAGCAGTTAAGATAGGAGTATTAGCAACATTACCTTTTCTTAATCCAATAGCAACAACAACATGCTTATAATTTACCAATTTGTTAATAGCCATATTAGAATAACGTATAGGTTTTAAGGAAGCACCAATAACTAAAGTTTTTTTTGACATGTTAAAAATATGTTAATGTAAAATAAATCTGTTACAAAAGTAATGACTTTGCGTCTATATAATTGAAAAGGCTAGGTAAATAGTTTTTTTGAGTTAGTTAATTGGCAAAACCCTTTATAGTAAAAGCTATTGAGGGTTTTGTTTGTTTAACACATAAACTATGGAATAATAAATTATAAAAAACAACTACCAAAATTTGTTTTACCGTATTTTTTTAGGATATTGCGTGTTCACAAACTTAAATTTAAACTTAAATTATGAAGAAAAAACTGATATCGCTACTTCTACTAGTAGTACCGTTTTTTATGTTCTCACAAGAGGTGGGAATAGATCAAAAAATTGACAAAGCGTTTAAGCCAATTTCAGATTTCTTTTTTGACACCATATTTTTTCCAGTACTCGGAATTCCTTTTGTATTGATACTATTGGTGTTTAGTGCTTTATTTTTTACAATATATTTTAAATTTCCAAATATTTTTCATTTTATGACAGCAATAAATGTCGTACGTGGTAAGTATGACGATATAGACCATCATAGTGTCGAAAAAACAGATTTACCAATTGATGGAGATATTCCAGATACAATAATGGACGAGAACCTAGAAGGGGAAGTTACACACTTTCAGGCATTAGCAACAGCGGTATCAGGTACCGTTGGTAATGGGAATATTGCAGGGGTGGCATTAGCAATAGCGCTTGGTGGACCTGGAGCTACATTTTGGATGATCATTTGTGGGCTTTTAGGGATGTCAACAAAATTTGTAGAATGTACACTTGGAGTACAATATAGAGATGTTGGCGAAGACGGCACTGTATATGGAGGTCCAATGTACTATATAAGTAAAGGACTAAAAGAAAAAGGATTTAAAGTATTAGGTAAAATAGCCGCAGTCTTATTTGCAATTTTTGCAATTGGAGGCTCTTTTGGAGGAGGAAATGCGGCACAATCAAACCAAGCAACAATAGTTTTGAAAGATTTAATGGGACTTGAAAGTGCAAGCGCAGGAGCATGGATTGGAGTTGTTATGGCAGTTGTAGTTGGAATTATTATTATTGGAGGGATTAAAAGAATTGCTTCAGTTACAGAAAAAGTAGTACCATTTATGGCTATAATGTACTTATTAGCATGTTTATACATTATATTAAGTAACTTTAGTTTAATTGATGATGCAATAGGGTTAATAATGCGAGAAGCATTTAATCCAACTGCTATTGGAGTAGGTAGTTTAATAGGAGTATTGTTAGTAGGGTTTAAAAGGGCGGCATTTTCAAATGAAGCAGGTGCAGGGTCAGCATCTATTGCACACTCAGCGGTAAAAACAAAATATTCAGCATCTGAAGGACTTGTAGCGTTATTAGAGCCTTTTATTGATACTGTAGTAATTTGTTCAATGACAGCCTTAGTAATCGTAATATTTAATTTTGGAGGAGCTTTTGAATATGGAGGAGACGGAACAGGTGTAGTGTTAATTGATGGTGTGGCTTATGAAGGAGCAGGTATCACATCTAAAGCCTTTGCAAAATACATTCCATATTCAAATATATTTTTAACAATTGCAGTTGTATTATTTGCAGTATCAACTATGATTTCATGGTCGTACTACGGATTACAATCATGGAAATATTTATTTGGAAGAGGAAAAGCAGCAGATTTAACATATAAAGTTTTATTCTTAATGTTTATAGTTATTGGAGCAGCAGCAAGTATGGGGTCTATCTGGAAATTTTCAGACGCAATGATTTTTGCAATGATATTCCCTAATATGGTTGGATTATTTTTATTATTCCCAGTTGTTAAAAAACAATTAGATAGGTATCTAGTAGCTATCAAAAAATAAACTATAATTAAGTTATGATAAATAACAAACCCCATTTCAAGTACAATAAAAGTCAACGAAATGGGATTTTTTATTTAGGAATAATTATTATCATCTTACAATTGTTTTATTATTTTTTTGATTTTTCATCAGGTAAAATTGAAAATATAAAAACACCTCAATTTTTAGCATTACAAAATAAAATTGATTCGTTAAAAGTTATAAAAATTAATAATCGAGAATCTAAGATATTTCCATTTAACCCTAGCTTTATAACTGATTATAAAGGCTACAAATTAGGAATGAGTACAGAAGAAATAGACAAACTACTTACACATCGCAAAAAAGGAAAGTATATTAATTCAGTAAAACATTTTCAGCTAGTTACAGGCGTTAATGATAGCTTGCTAAATAAATTAAAACCGCTCTTTAAATTTCCAGATTGGATTACGAATAAAAAGAAGAGAACTGTGTATAAAATTACAGACACTTCCTTTAAAGGAAAAAAGAAAGATTTAAACACTGCTACAAAAGAAGAATTACAGAAAATTTATGGAATTGGAGATAAGATTTCAACAAGAATTTTAAAGTTTAAAACAAGTATTGGAGGTTACCATAATATAGAGCAATTAAAAAAAGTTTATGGACTAAAATCAGAAGTTATAAATAATATTTTAGAAAGATTTTATATTAAGGTAGAAAAAATAACTCCTAAAAGCGTTGAAATACAAGATTTAAATACGGCTTCTGCATCTGATATAGAATCGATTAATGGGATTGGAGAAAAACTATCCGAAAGGATAATTAAATTCAGAAACAAAATAGGAGGATTTTATTTTAAAGATCAAATAAAAGAAGTGTATGGTCTAAAGCCAGAAGTAATTTTAAGATTAAATAAAAAATTTAAAATTTTATCTAAACCAAAAATTAATAAGATAAATATTAATGAAGCATCATTTAAAGAAATATTACATCTGCCTTATATTAATTATGAACTGACTAAAAAGATATTTGAATATCGAGATGAGTTTGCGGAGATACAAAACATCGAAGAATTAAAAAAAATAGAAGGTTTTCCAATAGATAAATATGATAGAATTATTCTATATTTGAAAACTGAATAAAAGAACAAAAAACTCTTTAAAAAGAGAAATTTATAATAAAAAACACATGTATTTTACCGAAGAACATCATTCCTTTAGAAAAAGTTTTCAAGAATTCTTAAAAAAAGAAGTACAACCACATATTGATGAGTGGGAAGAAACTGGAAAAATTGACAGGTCAATTTGGTATAAGTTTGGAGAAATGGGATATTTTGGACTAATATATCCAGAAGAATATGGAGGTTTAGAATTAGATCTTTTCTATGCTGTAATCTTTTTAGAAGAATTACAAAAAATAAATTCAGGTGGTTTTGCAGCAGCAATGTGGGCACATAATTATCTTGCAATGACACACGTAAATAAGGAAGGAGATGATGCAATTAAACAAAAATATTTAACACCAAGTATCACAGGTGACAAAATAGGATGTTTATGTATTACAGAACCATTTGGAGGGTCTGATGTTGCAGGAATGAGAACAACAGCAGTGAAAAAAAATGACACCTATATAATTAATGGATCTAAAACATTTATTACAAATGGTGTTTATAGCGATTATTTAGTTGTTGCAGCAAAAACAAATTCTATAGAAAAACATAAAGGTATCAGTATTTTTATTATAGATAGAAATACAGAAGGAATTACTGCTACAAAATTAAATAAATTAGGATGGAGGGCATCTGATACTGCTGAAATAGCCTTTGATAACGTAGTAATACCTGCAAATAACTTAATGGGCGAAGAAAATAAAGGTTTTGGTTATATAATGCAACACTTTGCATTAGAACGTTTAATAATGGGTATAAATGCACATGCAAGAGCAGAATTTGCATTAGAATACACCATTAAGTATATGGGTGAACGAAAAGCTTTTGGTAAAACTATTGATAAATTCCAAGCATTACGACATAAAATTGCAGAAATGGCAAGTGAAATAGAAATGTGTAAAGAATTTAACTACTCCATTGCTAATAAAATAAATAAAGAAGTATATGTTGTAAAAGAAGCAACAATGTCCAAGCTACTCAGCACGAAAATGGCGGATAAAGTTATTTATGAATGTCTTCAATTACTAGGAGGTTATGGGTATATGGAAGATTATCCACTAGCACGTTTATTAAGAGATAGTAGAATTGGGCCTATTGGTGGAGGGACATCAGAAATCTTAAAAGAAGTGCTTGCGAAATTAATAATTGACAAAAAAGTTTATAAAAAAACTACTTAATAGTGATTTTTTTTTTGGATTTTGTTAATACTGATTTTTAAGTAAAACTAACTGTTAATAATTGTTAATAACAATTTTGTTTTTTAGCATAGTAATTGTTTTTTATTGTATCTTTGTATCTTAATAAATAATTATTTAACATAAATTAACAAATGAAAAGAATTTTACTATTTGGTCTAACATTAATATTTGGAGCAACTGCTTTTGCTCAAGACCTACCGACAAATGCAGAGCCAGGCAAGTGTTATGTGCGCTGTACAACCCCAGATGTTTGGAAAAACGAAACCGTAACAGTTCAAACTGCAGCCGCTTACAAAGTGCTTAAAGCACATGGGCCACAGTATTCTACTGAAAACGTAACTTTAGAAACTAAAGTAGCTAGTTCTCGTTTAGAAGTAGTGCCAGCTCAATATAAGAGCGAAAATGTAGAAGTAGTAACACAACCTGCATCTTCTCGTTTGGAATTAATTCCAGGAAAAACAAATACAGTAACAGAAACTATGGTTATACAAGAGGCATCATCTCGCTTAGAGGTTATACCTGCAAAATATGAACAAAGAAACGTAGAAGTTGTAGTACAGCCAGCATCATCTAGAATAGAAGTTGTGCCAGCACAATACGAAACTAGAAAAGAAACTATTGTTATACAAGAAGCATCATCTCGTTTAGAGAGAGTTCCTGGGAAATCTGAAGTAGTTACTGAAACTATGGTTATTCAAGAAGCATCATCTCGTTTAGAGGTTATACCTGCTCAATATGAAACTAGATATGTAGATGTAGTAGTGCAACCAGCATCATCTAGAATTGAAATTGTACCAGCACAATATGAAACTAGAAAAGAAACAATTGTTACTAAACCAGCATCATCTCGTTTAGAAAGAGTTGCTTCTAAAACACAATATGCTACTGAAACTATTGTTATAAAAGAAGCATCTTCTCGTTTAGAAGTTGTACCTGCTCAATATGAAACTAGAAATGTAGAGATTGTAGTACAACCAGCATCATCTAGAATAGAAGTTATACCAGCACAATACGAAACTAGAAAAGAAACTATGGTTATTCAACCAGCATCTTCTCGTTTAGAAGTAATACCTGCACAATGGAGTACAGAAACATTAACTTATGTAAAAGGAATGAGAGCATCTTCTTTAAGAGTTGTTCCTGCAGAATTTGATAGTTCAGCACAAACAATTATTACTAAAGTAGCTTCAGCTAAATGGGTAATGGGAGATAAAGCACCAGACTGTGAAGATACAGATCCTAATGCTTGTAGAGTATGGTGTTATAGAAATGTACCTGAGCAATCAGTTACAGTTTCAACACGTGGGTTATCTAAAGACGCTACAGCAGTATCTGTACCTTGTAATGGTGGTTCTGGAAACGGAGATTGTACTGAAACTGGCACTTATACAAAAAGAGTATTAGTTAAGCCAGCAACAACTAGATCAATTCCAATTCCTGCAGTAACTAAAGTTATTACAAAAACAGTAATGGTTAAGCCAGCAACAACTAGATCAGTTCCAATTCCTGCAATTACAAATACTGTGAAAACAACAGTAATGGTTAAACCAGCAACAACTAGATCTATTCCAATTCCTGCAGTAACTAAAACAGTTAAGAAAACTATAATTACTCCAGCAACAACTAGAGAAATTCCAATTCCAGCAGTAACTAAAGTTGTTACAAAAACAGTAATGGTTAAGCCTGCTACAACTAGATCTATTCCAATTCCAGCAATAACTAAAAAAGTTAAAACAACTGTAATGGTTAAGCCTGCTACAACTAGATCTATTCCAATTCCTGCAGTAACTAAAGTTATTAAAAAAACAATTGTTACTCCAGCTACAACTAGAGAAGTTACAATACCAGCAGTAACTAAAGTTATTACAAAAACAGTAATGGTTAAACCAGCAACAACAAGGTCTATTCCAATTCCTGCAATAACTAAAGTGATGAAAAAAACAGTAATGGTAACTCCTCCAACAACGAGGTCTATTCCAATTCCTGCAGTTTCTAAAACTATTAAGAAAAATATAATTACTCCAGCAACAACTAGAGAAGTTACGATACCAGCAATAACTAAAACAGTTAAAACTACTGTGTTAGTTGCACCGGCAACAACTAGATCAATTGCTGTACCTGCACAATTTAAAACGGTTAAGAAAACGATAGTTTCTAAAGAAGCTTGGACAGAAGAATCAGTTGTGCCAGCACAACACCAAACAGTAACTAAAGAAATTTTAGTAACTAAAGGTGGATTAACATCTTGGAAACCTGTAGATTGCGAAATTATTAAAAACACTGCACTTCCAATTAACTGGAATGTAGGTAGTGCTACATTAACTAGCGCGGCTAAGAGTATTATTGATACTAGATTAATGCCAATATTAAATGATGGTGTATCTATAGCAATTGCTTCTCATACAGATGCAAGAGGATCTGCATCAAGTAACCAAAGATTATCTGAAAGAAGAGCACAAGCAGTAGTTAACTATTTAATCAACGTTAAAGGAGTTAATCCATCTAAATTAACTGGTAAAGGTTATGGAGAAACTAGATTAACTAACAGATGTGCTGATGGTACTACTTGTACTGAAGCTGAGCACAGAGCAAACAGAAGAACTACTTTTAGAGTTGTAAATAACTAAGAAAGTATTTTAATAAATATTTAAAAAAGGAGAAACTTTAGTTTCTCCTTTTTTTGTATCTCAATTTTATTTACTAAAAAAGATGCGTAACGAACAAGAACAATATTATCTAAATAAAGTAGAACCAAACAAAAGTTGTTTGTTAACATTGCATGATATTATAATAAACCATGATGAGAGTATAATTCCTTGCTGGAAATATGGAATGCCATCCTTTTGTATTAATAATAAAATGTTTTGTTATTTATGGATAGATAAGAAAACAGAGGAACCATATATTGGTTTTGTAGATGGTAATTTAATTAATCATTCTAAACTAATACAAGGCAATAGAAATAGAATGAAAATACTCCCTATAAATCCAAATAGAGATATACCTATTAAGCTTATAAGAACACTCCTTACCATTGCCATAGATATAAAGAAAAAGAAATAAATACCTATTAATTTACTGGAGCTTTCTTAATTTATTTTAGATGTAACGCTATTTCAGGACGGAACAGATAATAATAAAAGCCAATTTGATTATTTCAAATTGGCTTTTTTGTTATTAAAGATAACTTTATTTCTCTTTAGGATGTACAAAATCAATTTCTTTAATAATGCGTTTTGCACCAGCATATCGATCAATTATAAACATGATGTAACGTACATCTACCATAATATTTCTACATATTTCAGGATCGTAATTGTAATCACTCATTGTGCCTTCCCAAACTCTATCAAAATTTAATCCAATAAGATTTCCATGTGCATCTATCACAGGGCTTCCACTATTACCACCAGTAGTGTGATTTGTTCCTAAAAAATTAATAGCTAATTTTCCATTAACGCCATAATCGCAATAGTCTTTTGTTTTGTATAAATCCAATAATTTTTGCGAAACATCAAATTCATAATCATTTGGTTTGTGTTTTTCTGTAATTCCTTTTAAGTAAGAAACAGGTTTGTAATATACACCATCCTTTGGAGCATATCCTTTTACTTGTCCGTAAGTAATACGTAAGGTGCTATTTGCATCTGGGAAAAATCGATCTTCTGGAAACTCTTCCATCAATACTTTCATATACTTCTTTTGTACCGCAGCAATTTTATTTTGGACTGCATTGTATTCAGGATTTATTGCATAATAAAAACTTTTTGCTAGTGTTTTTCCAAAAGAATAGCCAATATCTTTATTAATTTGAGCTACAACGGTTTTAGAATCTCCTTGTAGTAATGTTGTAATCTTATCTAGACTTACTAAGTTAGAAGTTTCAAAAATTGCATCAGCAAGTACATCAACATCGGTATTTTCCAAATCACTTGGGGTATATTTTTTAGGATTATTTTTAAAATATAATGCAATTAATTTTTTAAACACATCTTTATCCACATTAGCATTATAATTTTTATAAAAGCCTTTGTAGCCTTTTAATAATTTTTCCTTTTGTTTTTCAAAAGCCTCTTCACCTTTAGCAGCACTAAGTTCTAACTGATACAACTTAAAACTTACATTTAAAAGTTCTACATTTCTATAAACAGTTTCAATCCAAATATCTCTTGCAAGAGCTACTTCTTTTACTTCGTTATATAGTTTCGTAAATTCTGGTAATATTGTTTCGTTTGCAGTACCTTTTACTTTTGAAGCAAAAGCTTTTTCTAACATTCTTTTTTTCTCAATAGCTTTAGATTTTTGAATACCTTGATTTTCTCCAATCCATTTTTTCCAATAATTAGCAATAGATGCAAATTTAGATGCATATTGAATTTTTATTGCAGCATCATTTCGCATATACCCATCTACTACTTTTAATGCTTCGGCTCTAATCTCTATTTTAGTAGGATTTAAAGTATGTACTATTTGGTCTAAAGCAACGGCAGGTAAATACTCATTAGTACGTCCAGGGAAACCGTAAATTAGTGTAAAATCACCTTCGGTGACACCATCTAATGAAACGGGTAAATAATGTTTTGGTTTGTATGGTTTATTTTTTTCAGAATAAGTAGCAGGTTTATTATCCTTTCCAGCATAAATACGGAATAGTGAAAAATCACCAGAATGTCTTGGCCACATCCAATTATCGGTATCAGCACCAAATTTACCAATAGAAGATGGTGGAGCACCTACCAAACGAATATCTTTAAAAGTTTCTGTAATAAATAAGAAATACTGATTCCCTTTATAAAAAGATTTAACTTTTGCTTCTTGCCAAGTTTCTTTGGTTACACTATTATTAATTTTTTTAATATTCTGACTGATTTTATCTTGTTTTTCCTTTTCGGATAATGAATTTGTAATACCATTAAAAACCTGTACAGTAACATCATCAATTCGCTTAATAAAAGTTACTACCATTCCAGGGTTTTTTAATTCTTCTTTTGCTTTATAAGCCCAAAAACCATCTTTTAGATAATCATGTTCTGTTGTTGAATGCGATTGTATTGCACCATAACCACAATGATGGTTAGTTAATAACAAACCTTTTTTAGAAATTACTTCAGCAGTACAACCACCATTAAAATGTACAATAGCATCTTTAATACTTGGTTTGTCAACAGCATAAATATCTTTTGCAGATAAAGTACTTCCTAATGCTTTCATCTCCTTTTCGTTTCTACCTTCCAATTGTGATGGTATCCACATCCCTCCTTGTTGTGCAAAAACAGTAACTCCAACAAATAGGACAAGTATTCTAATTAATTTTATCATGATTGTGTATTTTATACTTACAAAGATAAGCATTGGAATAAGATTTTATATTAAAAGAAAATTAAAATTTATATATTAGCATTTCAAATAAACAATATTTTAAAATATGAAAATATATAATTTTTTTGAATGGTTGTTTAGTTATGACAAACCTATATTCACAAACGATACCATAGTATTTGGATTATTAATGCTATGTTTAGGATTGATTTTTTATACTGAAAAATTAAAATCTTGGTCAAAATTTTACAAAATTATACCTGGCCTTTTTTTGGCATATATGCTACCAGCAGTTCTAACTACTTTTGGTATTATTGCGCCAGAATGGACTACTACAAGTACAACAGGTGAAATTGTAGAACATCATTCTAATCTATACTACATGGCTAGTAGATATCTACTACCAGCAGCATTAGTTTTGATGACTTTGAGTTTGGATTTAAAAGCTGTATTTAGTTTGGGGCCAAAAGCTTTAATCATGTTTTTTACTGGTACAATTGGTATTATTATTGGTGGTCCGATAGCAATTATGTTAATTTCTGCTTTTTCGCCAGAAACTGTTGGTGGTGCTGGCCCTGATGCTGTTTGGCGTGGATTGTCAACACTTGCTGGTTCGTGGATTGGCGGTGGCGCAAATCAAACTGCCATGTTAGAAGTATATGGTTATAATCAAAAATTATACGGAGGAATGGTGTTTGTTG
>Ga0256840_1000583_pt1 | contig 36932 bp, 40 predicted proteins | sample 355202metaG_FD_185969 | JGI IMG/M metagenome (GOLD analysis project Ga0256840, IMG submission 185969) | Hydrothermal vent microbial communities from Mid Atlantic Ridge, Atlantic Ocean - 355-202 | ecosystem: Environmental > Aquatic > Marine > Hydrothermal vents | place: Atlantic Ocean: Mid...
GCTTCGTGGTGATTTTCTTATTGTCGTAGGCCAGGCTGGCAAAGCTTTGTTGTTTCATTGAATAACCCCTTTCTTTGGATTATGCTATTTTCTCATGATTCTTGGACTTAATCAGGAATTCCTTAAAAAGCATTCTTTAATAATACTCCTATCATTCATGTCGTGTTCCACTAAGCAATGCTCCTACAGAAAATAATAGTAAGTGCATATTATGAGTAGGACTAATATAATCGCGTTCTGCTTATAATTTCAGGATTCCATCCCATGAGTGCAAGTGAAGGCTGTACAGATAATAGTTGTGATTTACCCGATAGTTTACCCGATATTGCAAATGAACCTCACAAAGGTCCTAATGCCCCTTTAAACTGGGTAGGCATGAGTGAGATTGAATTGCCTGTGCATATGCTGAACGGCAAAGGAGCACAAATTCAAACCGTAGCACGTGTTCAAGCATATGTTAATTTGACTGATCCTAAGAGCAAAGGCATTCATATGTCACGTCTCTATTTAGCGGTTGATCAGATGCTTAGCGATAATGTTATTACGCCCAAGCTATTGCGTGAGATAGTTGAATATTTTGTGGAGTCACACGAAGGTATTAGCGATAGTGCTTACTTAGAGTGCCGTTTAGAATTCTTTGAGCGTCGTAAATCACTTAAAAGTGATAACACGGGTTGGAAGGCTTATAAGGTTCGTCCAATAGTCTCTTTGAGAGCAGGAGTGTTAACTACCGAGCTTAGTATTGAAGTGCCATATTCATCAACTTGTCCATGTTCAGCGGCACTTTCTCGCGATATCATTCAACAAGGTTTTCAAGATGCGTTTGGAAAATCAGGCTCGGTTGATCTGGAAAAGGTTCACGAGTGGCTCGGAACACCAGAGGGTATTTCTGCTACACCACATAGTCAACGATCTATTGCTCAAGTTCGGGTAAGACTATCTGATAAAGTTGAAGATATGCCCATTTCTCGTTTAATTGACCAGATAGAAACAGCCTTGCCAACACCTGTACAAGCGGCTGTAAAGCGTGCTGATGAACAAGAGTTTGCACGCTTAAATGCGGCTAATTTAATGTTCTGTGAGGATGCTGCAAGACGTGTTCAAGCTGAGTTGAATAAGGATGATAGCTTGGATGATTTTTGGATTAGGGTGAATCATATGGAAAGCCTACATCCACATGATGCAGTAGCGATAGTGACTAAAGGTGTTGATGGCGGTTATCGTGATGATCCACGAGAATTTCCTCATTAGTTAGTAGATGATCTAGTAAGGAGTGATAAAACAAAATCAGAAAACAAAAAAAGAGCCACATTAAGTGGCTCTTTTTTTGTTTATAAATTGCTTAAAAGAAAAGATCTGATACCTCCCTCGCAAAGAGGTACCAGAGTTTCCCTTGCAACGTCGTTTTAAGCAAAAGTGTCGTCAAACAAGCTATTAGCCCACGTAAACATATCCCTGTGATTTTCAGTGCTAACTCCGATTGATGCTCCACCAGAACCTACTACTTTCTCCATGGTGTTTGTAGCTGCGTTGTATCCATAAACAGCTGTTAACCAAGAGGCAGTTGTAGTCGAAATAGGGCTATAACAAGCTGAGTTAGTCATAGGCGCAGCATATGGTAAGCCACCAGCTAACAAACGAATGACTGCGTCAGCACATACTTTAGCTTCAGCGTTTGCTATATGTCCAGCTTTAGGTTGCCCTGTACCCTGTGAGTCCCCAATAATATGAACATCAGGTATAGCGGTAGATTCATAACTAATTGGGTTTACATCTGCCCATCTGCCAGTAGCATGGTTTGCTAAACCAGAATCAAGAACGATCTTTCCTGCTGAATGTACAGGAATAACATTTAATACATCTGATTTAAACTCACCTTTATCAGTAAATGCTGTGCGTGCATCTGAGTCTACAGATTCTAAAGTCACACCCTTGTGATATTCAACGATACCGTTATAAGTAACATCAAATGCATGACCGAATGTTTCCTTTTCTACAATAATATCTGAATTAGCATCAAGAACGACTACCTTTGCTCCAGGATTATTGGTTTTTAGGTAGTCGGCTATGATACAAGCTCTCTCATAAGGGCCAGGGGGGCAACGGTACGGAGCTGGTGGGATCGTCATTACGAAAGTTCCACCAGAAGGCATTGCATCAAGCTGCTGCTTAAGTAAAAGTAACTGATCTCCAGATTGCCAAGCATGCGGTACTTTAGCAAAATCTAATCCAGTAACAGGATTAAATGAAATGCCGGGCGCTACGATCAATCGATCATATTCCAACTTACTTCCATCGCTTAATTCCACCATTTTTGCGGCACTATCAATTCCTTGAACCCACTGTGTTACGATGTTTACGCCGTATTTAGTGTTTAAAGTATTGTAGTTGAAAGAAATATCACCTAATGTCTTTTGACCATTGAGAACCAGATTACTTAGAATAGGAGAGCGATATTCTGCATTAGGCTCAACCAGTGTTACATTAAGATCAGGTGCCCAGTGCTTCAGGTATTTAGCTGCCGTAGCACCTGCAAAACCACCACCAATAACCACGACTCTCGAACCTGTTGTAGCCGCGTGTGATATTGTAGGGAATGATGCTAAAGCTGCAGCACCACCGAGTGATTTAAGAAAATTTCTACGTGATGAAGTATTCATGATTAATTACCTCCATTATTGCTTGAAAGGGTGTTGAAGTATTCATCCATTAAACGTATTTGAGCATCAGAATATCCTTTAGCTTGAAAATGCATAAGTTCCCATTTGTTTTCTATCTTCATTTCGGTAAGCTCGCCATAAATACTTTCACTTAAGAGATCTTCAAAACCCTTATTTGGATTAGCGTCAGTTCGGTGACACTGCGCACATTGTGATGCTAAAAGTCTGCCCGCTGTTGGTGTGGTTACGACAGTTGGATCAATGCTTCCATTGGTGTTATCACTATCGTAATCATCGTCATGGTCGCTATCTCCATCAACGTCGTCTTTGATGCCATCATTATCATCATCATCATCGTCATTGTCCTTTAGACCGTCGTTATCGTCATCGATATCATTAATATTATCGATACCATCACCATCACGGTCATTGTCATAGTCGCTATCATTTATGTCTTTAACGCCATCGTTATCGTCATCGTCATCATCGTGATTATTGATGCCATCACCATCATCATCTTCATAGATATCTATGATGCCATCGTTATCATCATCTAGAGGATCATTGTTAGCTTTGTCGATTACTTCAATGCTCGGATCAATGATTACAACTTCTTTGGGCTCGTCTTCTACTCCATCACCTTGTACGTCTAGGGTCATATCATCTCTATTTAGAGCAAGATCAACATAGCCAATATCAGTATCTTCTGTACCTGTGAAAGCAATGCTAGTTACACCATTTTTATCAGTAAAGGTGATGGGTGTGACTACTTTGTTTACAATATCATTTTCATTGGTCGTCATTACTAGCCGACAAGATAAATCTTGTGGTAGTGCTAGTGAGAATGGGTGTTGAGTGGTTCCATTATTATCTGAATTTACAGAATAATAAGAACCATCTTCACAGAATGCTTCAATTAAGGTGCCTGGTACCTTACCTTTTAAATTGTATGTGGCGCCAGAAGAAGCAACATTGCTTCCACCACCACAGGCGGCGAGTAGAACCGCCGTAGAAACCATTATGGGAATGGCATATTTAATTTTCATGTTATACTCCACTTGCTAAGTTGCTTACCTTGCGGTAAGTAGTTTATCGACTCGGTGTTACAGCACCGGGTCACCTTTTTACTGCTCGTTATTTTTCTCATTATGATACATATCATTTTTTTGCTGTATTTCTACAGTAGTAACTCTTAATTTTATTGTTAGATGTGTCGTTAAATTTATAAGTGATTAGTTTTTTGCCTTAATCCTCAAATTTGATTTCTTCGGCAACTAATATTCCAGAACTATCTATTCTACCTTCAACTTCTAATGAGGTATTTAATTGAATATCTCCTGCAGTTCCATATTTATAGGTTGTTTCAGAATTTGTAGTGGTAATGATGCCATTCACTTCAAAGTCTGTATTTGAAATATACCGAGTGACAATACCTTCGACTTCTAGCTCGGTACCTGTCTCAATATTGAGAACTTCATCCTCTAATTTTACTTGACTGGCAAATAGCGTGGTTCCATCAAATTCTGTAGAACTTTTTACTTCTACAAACTGACCATTTGTAAGTGGGCCAGTAAAATTTTCTAAAGTAGCATCGCTGTAGTTTACGATAATATTTCCTAGCTTAAAGCTTGTTACAGGAGTATCTAGTTCACTAATAGTTCCTTTAAGTTGGTTTTCCTTTCCACTGACTTCTTTCAATTTAATGCTGGTTGCTTTGATGAGCCCATTACTATCTTTAACACCAGAAACCTCGACAATATTCCCGACAGCCAGATCTGAAAGTTTAGTGAAGGTTGCGGCTGGCAAGTTATCACTATCAATTAAAAGCGTTGTGGTATTTTGATTGAATTCGATTAATTGACCTAGTATTTCTATAGTAATATCATCTTTACTTGTTGAAGTTACTGCTCCTTCAAGTATGTCTTTAAATGACACATCTTCAGCTACTCCTAATGCTTTTGTCTTATCAATAGTGCCTTTAATGACGACGTATTCTCCAATACTAAATTCACTCTGACCCGCTGAAACCATTCCATCACGACTAAATGTTGCATTATTAACATCAAACTTTATGCCATTTACATAGATACTTCCAAACCCAGTTACACGACCTGCAGTAATACCTGTTCCTGTGATACCATCATTACTTGCAACAGATACCCCCCCGCCGCAAGCACTTAAAGCTGAGCTGATTAATACTACTGCTATTACTTTCATATTAATTTTCATTGTTTGTTTCCTGCTGGTTCTCGCTCTCAGTCTCAAAATAATAGGCACCTACGCCAACTTTCATTGTACTTTTCTGTTCTATCGTTGGTTTATTTTTCATATCGTGCAGGGCAAGCCACTCATTTAATTTAACTAAAAGTTTTTGATTTTCGGTAGCTACCATTTCTCTAAATTCATCTAGATTGTCAACTGCAATTTTGTCGTAGCTAACTTTACGTTGGTAGAGAGGATTATTATCTTTATCGGTTATGTTGTGTTTAATTGTTGATATTAGTAACGATACATCCTCGCCTAATAAGTCATACATTGCATTTTCATCATCAGAAGGAATATAAGCAGCACGAATAAGTATTACTTTATTATCTTCTGTTGTTTCGATAGCACCAGTGCGGAGCAGTTCTTTCATCATTGCTCTAAATGGCATGTCACCACTGTACTGATTGACTAGCTGTTCAAAAGTTCCATTATCGCCTTGAATATCAAGAATCTTAGCATTGCCATCTTCATCACAAAATTGTGGGTCGCTAATCCAAGCGCTAATAACCCGACTAGCTCTATTTTGTTTCATACTTGACTTCTGATGAGGTATAGACTCTTTTCTGAGGCTACTAACTTCTTTGCGTGTTAGGCCCGAGCTTATTGCAATTTGTGAGGTGGTTGCTTTTTGGTCTGATGCTATCAGCTCTTTTTCTATAACCTCTATATAAGCCAGTTTTGCAAGACGTGAAAACTCCCCAAAGGCCATTCCATTTCGGTACATAAGGCCAATAAGAGGTTTTAATATCGCATAGAGCGCTGTAGATAAGTACTTATTCATTTTTTGGGATAATATTCCCAATACGGAATAAATGCAAGTCCTAAAAGCTAATAGGTACTTTATAATTTTATATTTTTACCATTAATTTAATCAGATCCTTAAATAAACTGAAAAAATAGAGTTTTATGCTATATCCAATGTATTAGGTAGCTTTTTGATATTGGAGTGAGATTATGAGCAAAGTAATGCAACGTACAAGTCGTTTGAATCTTGCAACTATTGCAACAGGAGATGGAGTTTTTTTAATCGATAAAGCGGGTAATCGTTATCTAGATGCTTGTGGAGGTGCGGCTGTTTCTTGTCTTGGGCATTCTAATCAACGCGTGAAGCAGGCAATTATCGATCAAGTAAATGCGGTTCCTTATGCTCATACCGGTTTTTTTACTAACGAACCTCAAGAACAATTAGCAGAAGAGTTGATACAGTCTTCTCAGGGAGACTTCTCACAGGTGTATTTTGTCTCGGGTGGTTCCGAGGCTATTGAGACTGCTTTAAAACTTACCCGTCAGTACTTTTTGGAACAAGGAAAAGAAAGTAAGCAAATATTTATTGCTCGAAAAAAAAGTTACCATGGAAATACTTTGGGAGCATTAGCGGTTGGTGGCAACCAATGGCGTAGAAAGCCATTTGCACCATTGCTGATGGATGTGCATCATATTTCAGCATGTTATGAGTACCGTGATCAACAAGAGAATGAAAGCAATTATGCATATGGGATGAGAATAGCTAATGAGCTTGAAGAAAAGATTTTAGAGCTAGGGGCAAATAATGTTGCAGCCTTTGTGGCTGAAACTGTTGTTGGAGCAACCACAGGAGCAACTACAGCTCCACAAGGGTATTTTAAACGCATACGTGAAATTTGTGATAAGTATGACGTGTTGTTAATACTTGATGAAATTATGTGCGGCATGGGACGAACAGGTTATTTACATGCCTGTGAGCATGAGGGGATTCAGGGTGACCTACAAACAATTGCAAAAGGTATTGCAGCTGGTTATCAAGCTCTTGGAGCAGTTTTAATTACTGATAAAATTGTGACTGCTATTGATAATGGTTCTGGTTTTTTTCAGCATGGTCATACATATATTGGACATCCAACCGCTTGCGCTGCTGGTTTGGCAACACAGCTTGAAATTAGAGAGTGTGATCTATTGAATAATGTTAAAAAACAAGGAATTTATTTAGTGGAGGCACTCAAAGACAAGATTAAAATGATACCAGAACTGGAACAATATATTGGTGATATACGTGGACGTGGTTTATTTTTAGGTATTGAGTTAGTTGCTGATAAGAAAACTAAAAAGGTTTTTGAGCCATCACTTAAACTACATGCAAAAATTAAAAGTAAAGCGATGGAAAATAAACTTATGGTCTATCCTATGGGGGGGACGATTGATGGGCTTAACGGTGATCATGTTCTTTTAGCGCCTCCTTTCATCATTGATAATGACCATGTAGAACAGATTTCTGAGCGATTAACCAAGGCAATGTTTTCTGCAATCAAGGCCTTAAGATAATGACTCCTTCTATCATTATCGCAGTTGCCCCCAATGGAGCGCGTAAAACAAAACAAGATCATCTTGCCATACCACTAACTGCAAAAGAACTTGGTGAAACAGCTAAGAGTTGTTTAGAAGCAGGAGCAAGTATGATTCATTTGCATGTCAGAGATAAATATCAAAAACACAGTATATCTGTAGATTTGTATAGGGAGGCTATCGAGCAAATAAGATTCCAAACAGATAATTCAATTTATATTCAAGTAACTTCTGAATCTGTTAGGAGGTACTCGCCTAATGAGCAGTTTGAAATGATCCATAGTTTGAAACCACCTGCGGTTTCAATAGGGCTTCGAGAAATCAGGAGAGAGTCAGAAGCAAAAATTAGCCAACACTTTATAATGATGCGTGCAAATAAAGTATATCCACAAGTGATACTTTATAACAATTATGATATTTCAATGTATAAAGACTGGTTACAGCGTGGCGTTCTTCCTGGTAGTGCTTATCCCGTTTTATTGGTGATAGGTAAGCAACAAAAAGAAGGTGCCTTTGAGGTGGAGGATTTAAATCAAACCCTGATTAATGATTTGCCCTATAAGAGCTGGATGACTTGTGGCTTTGGCTATCAAGAGTTTGAAGTAGCGCAACGAACAATTCAAATGAATGGAAATATTCGGTTAGGCTTTGAGAATAATGATCTATTAGAAAATAAACAAGTGGCAACAGATAATGCAGATCTTATCTTTCAGTCAAATGAATATATAAATAATGAGGGCTACTCCAGTGCCAGTTTTTTAGAGACACTTGAGAAAATGAAACCAGATTGGTAGCTGCTCACTTGATTAACAACAAAGATCACACTAAACTCAAGCTCGTTATATGGGCATATAGAATGTTCATAAGCAAGGAAAGTAATTAAAATATAAATTGAAAAGGAGATTGGCATGGAATTATCAACAGCGATTGCAGATGTGAAAAAATATGACAGTAAAGTAGATGAGGCGCTTGTAGAAGCAATTTTTAAAAGCCTTAGACCTGTTCATGGAAATAAAGATGCTATGTTGGTTGGTTGTTCTGACCCTAGTGAGCTAACGACAGTTAAGAGAAATTTCCTTATGAAAAAGCTAGGTATGGAAGATAGTCCAGAGCTAGATGCCGCAGTTAAAGAAACATGTGAAACGATGAAAGATGTTCGCATGAAAGGGCGTATTACTTTTTATTACTTGCTAACAAAGAAGTTTGGTAAAGAGTCTGCTTATTCATAAGTTAAAAATTGGAGAAGTTTAAGCTTTGTTAAAAGTAGGCTTAACGGGAGGCATCGGCTGTGGGAAAAGTACCGCAGTCGATGCCTTTCGTGTTTTAGGCGTACCCATTGTTGATGCAGATAAAATTTCTAAAAAGACAGTAAAAAAAGGTAGTGAGGCCTTAGAAGAGATAGCACATGTTTTGGGAGAAGATTTATTGCTAGATAATGGAGAGTTAAATAGATCGTTATTAAAACAAATAATATTTTCAGATTCTGGTGCTCTAGAAAAATTAGAAGCTATTTTACACCCTCGTATTAAAGCTGAAATTAATAAGCAAATATTGTCCATTAAAGATCAAGCCTATGTCATTGTCGACATCCCTTTATTGGTTGAAAAGAATTACCAAAAAATGTTTGATCAAATTATTGTGGTTGATTGTTCACCAGAACAACAGATATTACGCGTGAGCAGAAGAGATGACTTAATTGAATCAGATATAACAAAAATAATGAAGAATCAGGCCAGCCAAGAACAGAGAAATATGTTTGCTACAGTCATTCTTGATAATACAAGGAGTAAAGAATTCTTAATTTCTCAAATTAAACGTTTGCACACTGAGCTAGTGGCTTTATCATAAGCGTTAATTCATTAAACACACTAGCAGAAAAATCCCATGGCAGTATTTGAACAACCATTAAATGAAAAAACTCGTTTGTTCATACGCTTGAGTTATTTGATGAAGCGATTTAGGTATCATATTGATAATCCTACCCCAGAAAACTGCCAAGCTGCAGTAGTGATATTACTTGAATTATATAGCCTATCATCAAGGCTAGATGTTAAAAATGCAGCACTTCATGTATTAGATTTTCAAACACAAGCTGTACGCCAGGTAGAAGGTGTACAGGGTGTGGATGAGGTGAGAGCAGCACGTATTTTGACAAAGCTAGAAGAAAAAAGTAAGCAGCTATACAGTTTTCGAGGACAATTAGGTCAGCATCTTAAAAGCCATCATTTTCTAAATATACTGCGTCAGCGTGCTTCAATTGCTGGAGGAATCAATAGTTTGGATGTGCCCTTGTTTAATTACTGGTTAAACAAACCTAGCGAAAAACGTGTGGCAGATTTGCAAGATTGGGCTAAACCATACAAAATTGCTTTTGAAGCGATTGAATTATTAATGGAGTTGATTTATCAAGGAGGGGAGGTTCAAGAAGTGACTGCAGAGGGTGGCTTTTATCAATCAAGCTTAAGCCCTGATAGAGATTATCAAATGCTCTCAATTGAATTACCAAGTGATTCCCATGTATATCCTGAAATTAGTGCAGGTAAACAACGTTTTTCGGTACGTTTTGTAGATGCTATCGAGCTAGAGGAGCGGGGTAAGCAAATTATTGATAATGTAGATTTTACGCTAACATTATATAGTTTTTAGGGAGTAAATCTGTTTGATAGCTACTGTTTGAGAACTATAAGCGCTATAGGCTTTTACCATCAAATATTTCAATATCAACATTAAATGAGTCAATACCTTCAACGCAACCTAAATTGACACGGTAATACCCAGGCATTCTAAATGTAGTATGAAAAGGATAAATGCCACATTTTTTACAAAAGAAATGTTTAGCCACTTCATTACCAAAAGCATATAAGCCAAGGCTTCCTTTTTCTGTTACCTGAACCTGCATTTTATCTGGTGAGATGACAAAGTTACTCATCACTGCCCCTTTGCGAATACAGATAGAACAGTTACAGCGCAAGCCTTCAGTTATTTCACTGTCATGCTCAAAAGAGAAGCTAACATTGCCACAATGACAGCTACCGTTATGTTTTTGCGTATCAGTATTCATCTAGTTTCCTTGTCGAACTGCTTAATTAAAACGGATGTATCAGCACGGGCATAACCACGATCTTGTAATTGTTTGTATTTCTCATCTATTTGTTTAGTCACGGGAAGTTCAACACCTAATTTTTTAGCTTCTTCCATACATATTGCTAAATCTTTGCGTACCCAATCGACAGCAAAGCCAAAGTCGAAACTATTATCCATCATGGTCTCTGTACGATTTATCATTTGCCATGATCCAGCAGCCCCATGTTGTAAAACCTCAACAATGGTTTTGGCATCTATACCTTCTGCTTTAGCAAGTGTAAGCGCTTCTGAAAGCGTTTGTAGCGTGCCTACAAAACAGATTTGATTGATCATTTTGAGTACTTGACCTTGCCCTGCATCGCCAATTAATGTTACAGCTTTTGCATAAGTGTTTAGGATAGGGTATATCTTATCAAAGGCTTGCTGATCTCCTCCAACCATGATGGTTAGAATGCCACTTTCAGCGCCTGCTTGCCCTCCAGAGACGGGAGCATCGAGAAACTCTAATCCTTTTTCTTTCGCCACATTACTTAACTCGCGAGCAATAATGGCAGATGTGGTGGTATGATCAATTAGAGTAGCACCCTCTTTAGCAGAACGAAAAATCTTATCGTAAACCTCACGAACATCATTGTCATTACCAACATTAGTGAGTATTACATCAGCATCTTTTACCGCTTCTTCGACAGTTTGTGCGAGTGAGCCTTTATATTCTGATATCCATTTTTCTGCTTTTGAAGTGGTGCGATTAAATACAGTTATATCGTATCCAGCACTGGAAAGATGCCCTGCCATGGGATAACCCATAGCGCCTAAACCTAAAAAAGATATTTTCATGTGTTTACGAACCTAAAATATGGGAAATAAAAATATAGCATAGCTGAAACTGTTAGGAAAAATACAGATAGCACTAATCTATACAAGTACACACTTTATGGGATAAGGCTTGAGGGGGTCGATTGCAGTTCTCTTCAAATACTTGAGTAATATTTTCTACTAAGGCTTTAACAACAGGATCATCTTTGCGTGATTTCAAATAACCTAAACCAAGAGGGAGAGCAAAGGCTTCGCCTGGCCAAACAACAATCTCCCCTTTTTTAAGCATTGTGTCTGCTTCATCGTCACGTATAAATGCTAAGCCGACACCTGCGCGTAATAGTGCATTGGTAGAGTCTTCTGTGGCACTTGATGTAATCCAATCTGGCTGTTTGATATCGTTGTGATCCGAAAATAAATGGCGAATCAGTTTGTGATAAATACACAGAGGCTCTGGATAAATCCAAGGAAGCTGCGCAAGATCTTTTGGGCTGGCATTTTTTAGCTCTTCTTTCCATTTAGGCGACGCTGCTATTACTGCATGGGTAGTGCAGAGTTCTATTCTTTCTATTTCATCAAATAGTTTCCCACCTGAGAAAAAAGTAACATCTAAACGACCTTTCACGACCTTTTTTAATAACTCAACAGATGTATCTTGCGTGAGTTGCATTTTTAGCCCTGAGAACTGTGACATCAAATTATGGTGCCATTTTGCTAGTCGCAAATATTCCGCATCGGCATTTAACCCGAGTTTGGCTTGCCCTGTTAATACCCCTTGCAAGGTTCTCGCTTTTAATTTGAGATCATTACTGGCGTTTAGGACAAGTTGTGCCTTTTCGCGTAAAGCATCCCCATCAGAAGTTAAGCACATCCCTTTTGGTGTTCGTTTAAAAAGCTTAATTTCAAGCTCTTCTTCCAAAGCCTTAATGTGCGCGCTAACTGCAGGTTGACTGGTGAATAAGCGCTCAGATGCTTGAGTGAGGTTACCAGTTTCGGCAACCGTGACGAAAGTACGTAGTTGATAGAGTTCCATAAAGTCATCATGTCATTAAAACTGATGATGAACAATCGGGAATTCTGATACCCCCCTTTTGATAATACGATTGGAAAGTTTTTAATGCTCGGCGCTTAATAGATTCATGGATACCTGTAGGGGGTAACCTAAATTGGGAAACCATAACAGGTTTCCCTTAAATTAATTAGGAGGCACGCTATGTCAGTTTGTATCGAAAACAATCAAAATAATATTTCACCGTTCTTGCCTACTTGTGAAGCGCCAAAGGGGTTATCGGTTAGCCAAGTTATTGCTAAAGCAAAGTTTTGGATAAACCGTTCACATCAAAGAAAGCAACTTGCACGTCTTGATGAACGAATGCTAGAAGATATTGGTGTTAACGCAGAGCAGCTTCAACGTGAGATTTCTAAACCATTTTGGAAATAACTTAAAGCTTATAAATCCCTAGCTAAGTCCATTAGCTGGGGATTTATGGGCAATAGCTTATAAATTCCCCATAAAATTTACTTGCAAAGTAATCAATAAAACAGTCAAATAGGCGCAACCCAAAAGGAGATTGCCCCCATGACTAAGTTTTTACTCGGTTTTTTCAGCTTTGGATGGTTGAGAGGATTAGATTTTTTGCCACCCTTATTATTACGCCTATTTTTAGCGCCATTATTATATGTATCTGGTAGCCAGAAGCTTGGGATGTTTACGGGTGAATATACCAAATGGAATCCATTAAGCTGGTTTAATACAGATAACCCTATCCATCAGGCAACATCTGCTGGCTTAGCAAAACTTCCCTTTGTTGGAGATGCACTTGCTGGCGTATTAACAACATCGATCGGCTGGCTAGAAATTATTGGTGCATTGCTATTACTTATCGGCTTTGCAGTTCGATGGATTTCACTGCCATTACTTGCGCTGGTTGCATTAACTGCGTATGTTTCATTAGGTGATCAAAATATTATTTCTGCACTTAAAGATATGCTAATGACACATGGTTATATGGATATGAGTGATTCAGCATTTAGTAAAGCTGTCGTTTATTTCTTGATGTTGTTAACTTTATTCTTTATGGGAGCGGGTCGCTTCTTTAGTGTGGATTGGTTTTTACACCGTCGTTTGCACAAAAAGGTCCTAGCAACAGATACGGTTAAAAATGTGAAGCCTGTATCTCATGATAATGAAGATCCATTTGATCTAGATAATACAACGGATGAGAACTAATAAAGTTCTAAATTATTAACTTCCATTAATTAAAAAGGATGCCTAGGCATCCTTTTTAATGCTTATAATTTGTCACCCCCTGCTTTTTAGTACTTTTGTAATTTAATTATAATTCTTAACTTACAAAAGTGCTAAAAAGCAGGGGGGTGACAAATTTATAATGGTTTTCAGTGTTTCCTTAAAAGAACGTAAACTGCGCCTGTTCCTCCATCTTTTGCTTTTGCAGAGTGAAAGGCTAGCACGCGCTCATGCTCTATTAACCAATGATTTACCTGCGTCTTTAAAACGGGTTTGTTTTTTCCAGAACGATTACCTTTACCATGAATAATCCTTACGCAACAACTTTCAAACTGTGGTGTTTCTTGTAGGTAGTACATCAAAATCTGTTTAGCTTGTTTGATGGTTGTGCCATGTAAATCTAATTCATCCGAAATACGATATTGACCACTTCGTAATTTACGGAACACGCCTTTTTGAATGCCCGTTTCACAAAAGCTTATAGTGCCTTCTGGTTCGACTTCTTCAACAAGTAGCTCATCAGATAAAGGGTCATGAAATTCGATTTCATCTTCTTCATAATGCGCAATTTTTTTAGCGGCGGGTTTAGAGGCAGTAGAATTATCTTCGTGATATGCTTTATCATTAGATAAAGGACTAACACCGCTCATTGCCTCTCGAAATAAGTCATCATCACGGTTATCATTCACCTCTTGAAGTTGTACTTTTTTTTTGGCGAGTTTCTCCGCTTTTTGATTTTTTATTAATTGTTTCTTGAGATTTTTTAACTCTGATTTATTCACGATTTGGTTTTAATTGATATGTTTTTGAGTACGATAGATTAACATGAATATCCTTTTGAGTAATGATGATGGTTTCATCGCACCAGGTATCAATTTATTGCGTGAAACCTTAATGCAATCTACGTTGGTTGCCAATATTATCACCATTGCCCCTGACCGCGATAGAAGCGGTGCTAGTAATTCGCTAACCTTAGACTCGCCCTTACGAATCACAGAGAGAGGTGAGCAATTTTACAGCGTCAACGGCACTCCCACCGATTGCGTTCATCTTGCCCTGACGGGATTATATGATAGCGACGAGCCGGATATGGTTATCTCAGGCATTAATGCGGGTGCAAATATGGGGGACGATGTTATCTATTCAGGTACAGTCGCAGCCGCAATGGAGGGGCGTAATTTGGGCTTACCTGCAATGGCTGTATCCATCGCATCTTTTGAGCCTAAGCACTTTGAAAGTGCCGCAAAAGCAGTTATTTATTTATTGGATAGATTGCCTAGTTTGGGGTTATCAACAGCCGATCATGCCGCCACGATACTCAATGTAAATGTCCCTGATTTGCCCTATAACGAGATTAAAGGTTTTCAGGCAACACGCCTTGGCAAGCGGCATAAGGCCGAGCCAGTCATTCGCAGTAATGACCCGCGTGGAGCAGAAATATTTTGGGTTGGCCCTGTGGGTGATGAGGCTGATGCAGGTGAGGGTACTGATTTTTATGCTATTCAAAATGGTTATATTTCTGTTACTCCCATTCATATAGATTTAACCCGCTATTCGGCTATCGATGCCACCAAGAATTGGTTGAACGAAGTTAGTAATGTCTGATCTAAATATACAAGGTGTCGGAATGACATCGCAGCGAACGCGAGACCGTTTAATTGATCGTTTGCAACAAAAGGGTATATCTCACCCTGAAGTGTTGCGCGTTATGCGTCTTGTGCCACGACATTTGTTTGTTGATGAGGCAATGGCAAGCCGCTCATATGAAGATGCTTCTTTTCCTATTGGGCATGGTCAAACAATATCACAACCCTATATTGTTGCACGCATGACAGAACTTATACTTGAAAGCGATAATCTTGAGAATGTGCTAGAGGTAGGTACAGGGTCTGGCTATCAAGCGGCTGTCTTAGGGGCGCTGGTAAAAGATTTGCATACGGTTGAAGTATTAACGCCTTTATATCGCCAAGCTCGCGATTTGTTATACAAATTAGGGTATCGGAATATTCGTACTCATTTAGGTGATGGTAGTTGGGGCTGGCCAGATGCAGCGCCTTATGATGCCATTATGGTAACGGCTGCACCCGATGAAATGCCACTGGCATTAGTGCAGCAATTAAAAATAGGTGGGCGGATGGTGATACCCGTTGGCTCGCAAAATAGTGAACAAATTTTACAGGTAGTGACACGAACATCAGAGTCAGAGTATCAAGTGAAAAATCATGATTCTGTGGTTTTTGTTCCATTGGTTAGTAAGTAGCCAGCGATTAAGTAGTTGGAATCTAATAAAAGAATAAATAGGGCTTTAAATGAACGATTATATATACACTATTATTTTAAGTATAATGCCAATAGCGGAATTACGTGGGGGGATTCCCTATGCATTAGCGCATGATATCAATCCAGTGACAGCTTATTTAATAAGCTGTGGTGCTAATATATTGGCTTTTCCTATTGTTTATTTATTTATGGGTTTTTTCCATAATATGTTTAACAAAATGAATTGGTACTCGAACCTATTTGAGAAAATTGTCATTCGGACACGAGCAAAAGTAGGTGATAAGTTAGAAAAGTGGGGCTTTTGGGGTTTAATGATTTTTGTGATGATCCCATTACCTGTTACTGGAGCCTATACAGGTAGTTTTGCTGCATGGGTTTTCGGAATTGAGAAACAAAAAGGGTTTCTTGCTGTCTCAATGGGAGTGCTAATAGCAGGCTTGATTGTTTCAGCAATATTTTTGTCGGGTGCAGAGCTATTTAGTTTTTTATTGAAGGATATTTAGCCACTGTAAATAGAAGGTAATAAGTGGCAGATGAGCAGTAAAAATCCTTTAAAATTAAGCTGTTTTAGCTTGTTTGTAGTAAAACAGTTGTGTATTGTGTTATAAGTACATATGTTGTATATCATGCAAAGTAAGAATATTAAACATTCTATTTTGTATAAGGGCTTATGAGTGATTGGGATTACTCATTAAAAATTGGGGTTATGGGCAAGCTTGAGTACGTTAAAAATAACGATTCAGCAACTGAAATCTGAGCAGTTCTTGCGAGGATCATCATTATATCTTCATAACTTTTCACATTAGAAATATAGATTTAAAAATCGAAGGGTGTTTATTATGAATAGTAAAATTAAATTATTAGCTACGGTTTCAGTCATTGCTGTTTTGACTTCAGGTTGTAGTCGATTAGGTTATGGTACAGGCCAAAGTGCTGGAGGTGATGGTTATTCTTCTGCAGGTTCAAGTTCTGGTCAAGTAGCACGTACAGGCCAAGTATCACGTGGTGGTCTTTTTGGTCAACGACGTGCCACCACTTGCGCACCATGTGCAGCAAATTCAGCAGCAAAAAATACGTACACATATAAACCAGCCGCTAAGCCTGTTTATAAAGCTGCACCAAAACCAGCAGTACAAACATCAAAACATAATCAACAGTACTACATTGATAAATGGAATCGTGAGCAAGCGCAACAAAAGAATAGAAATACAAACACACAAAACTACACAGGTTATGGCAATGCTGGTGCAAGTAACACCACGTATTATGATTACAGTTCGGCAGGTAAAACAACACCAGCTCCAGCGCCAAACGTAAGTGCTAGTAATAAAAGCATCTATACGGGTAGTTATCAGCAGCCAACCTATAAACCATACCAGCCAACAACATATGCTGGTGGTAGCGCAGCAACAACAAACACCACTACTCCTACTACGTCAGCAACAGGTGGGAGTAGTACATATGTTGTAAAAAAAGGTGATACTGTATTTGAAGTAATGCGTCAAACAGGCGTTTATTGGAAAGACATTATTAGTATGAATAATCTAGTTGCTCCAGCTTACACGATTAACCCAGGACAAACTTTACGATTAAAGTAAGCGTGTTTGTATAATTTGTATAAGTAAAAAAGCCCCCATTTTGAGGGCTTTTTTATGCTAAAAAATATTTTTTGGCATTTATTATTGTTGATATATTTTTTTGTCAAAAATTGGTGGGTTTACATAATAGTCTAAATCATCATAAGTAATAATTCCTACAAACTTATCAACTATTTCTCCTTTGGGTGAGATGATGTAACTGGTTGGAATCGCCATTACAATACCAAAAGCAAGCATGGTACTTTTCTGTACGGGTATTAACGGGTAGTGGATATTTAGTTGCTTTTTAAAGGCTTTAATATCTTCCGTACTACTTCCTCCTGCATCAAAGCCTAGAGAAACAAAGGTCTTTTTATTTGCTTGTGCAAATCGGTCAATATCAGGGATCTCAGCTAGACAAGGTGGACAGTAGGTTGCCCAGTAATTTACTAGTACCCATTTTCCTTTATAGTCACTAAAATTATGACTTTTACCTTGTAGATCGTTGAAAGAAAAATCTTTGACTTTATCTCCTGCATTGGCAAAAAATAGAGGAAGGGTAAATAAAATTAGAATGAAGAAGTTAGATTTTCTCATGTAATCACTAGCCCATTAATCAGATAATTAGGTACACTAGCATTATCACTAAATAGAAGGAATATAAAATGTCCGATACAACGACCATTTACCATAACCCTCGTTGCTCAAAATCACGTGCAGCTATGGAATTGCTTAGCGAAAATAAGATTAATTTCGAAGTCGTAAAATATCTTGATACACCACCTAATAAGGAAGCAATAACAGATTTATTAGATATGTTGGGCTTAGAGCCACGCGAACTAATGCGAAAAGGGGAACAAGAATATAAAGATAATAATTTATCTGATGAGAGCCTAAGCCGTGATGAATTGATTGAGGCTATGGTGAAATTCCCTAAATTGATTGAACGTCCGATAGTGATAAAAGATGGTAAGGCCGCAATAGGTAGACCTATCCAAAATATTATTGATATTCTGTAATATTGAATAGAAGTTTTTAAAATCGTGTTACCAATAAGAATCACTCTACAGAAGCTATGAAAAAAGAACTATGAAACAAGTTTTAGTCTTATATTATTCACGAAGTGGAGCAACTGCTGATATGGCAAAGCTCATTGCGCGCGGGGTGGAAAGCATTGAAGGTGTAGAGGCAGTTTTACGTACTGTGCCCGAAGTCTCAGAAACTACCGAGGCAATAGATGCTAAAGTCCCTAATAGTGGAGCGCCATATGTTTCGCTAGATGAGCTTAAAAACTGTGATGCGTTGGCACTAGGTAGTCCAACCCGTTTTGGTAATATGGCGGCACCACTGAAATTCTTTTTAGAAAAAACCAGCGGGCATTGGCTTTCAGGGGCGTTAGTTGGCAAGCCAGCAGGTGTATTTACATCCACTTCAAGTTTGCATGGGGGCCAAGAAACAACATTGCTGAGTATGATGATTCCACTTTTACATCATGGAATGTTAATCAGTGGTTTGCCTTATACAGAATCAGAATTACTCACTACCACAACAGGCGGTACACCCTATGGCCCATCACATTTAGCGGGTGCAGATAGTAGTTTGCCTATAAGTGATGATGAGAAAGCGCTGTGTATTGCGTTGGGTAAACGCCTAGCTAATCTAGCGGTAATATTGTAATGGATGTAACCGTATTCTGGCGTGCCTTAGCGGCTATAGGTATCTTAGGTTTAATAATATTATGTGTGGTGTGGAACGGTTGGCTAACACCTGTACAAGATTCACCCCGCTCCTTTGAAATTGCACTATTGGTAGCCCCACTGTTATTTTTTGTACGTGGTGTCTTACATGGCAATAGAGATACCTTTATTGCGGTCATGCTGGTGTCATTTATTTATGTTTTATTAGGTATATGGTATGCCTTTTCAGTAGATGAAAAAATATACGGCTACTTAATGATGGTATTTAGCTTATTTTTATTCTTTGGTAGCTTATTAAATGTATGGATTTTGGATAAGCGTGAAAAGTTGAAAGTAAAGTGACAGTAATTTGTCACCCCCCTTGTTTTAGGGCATTTTGTAGTTCGCATATTATACAAAATGGCAAAAAAGAGGGGGGGTGACAAATTATAGATAGTTTTGAACGTCTTTTATTATATTCATACTCCTCAAGGTTTTTTGGGTTACTTTCTTTTCTTTTTTCCATACTTGAAGGCTTTATTTCGTTCAGCACGATTTTTGTATTCTGAATTGGGTAAGTAATTTTCTTCTTCCAATTCCATTTTCACATTCATATATAAATTACGCATAGCACGCACAGGTAAATATTCATATTCCCCAGCACGAAGTGATCGATGTAAGACAATATCGCCGTAGCGAATGCGTCTTAATCGGCTGACAATAACATCTTGTGATTCCCATAAGCGCCTTACTTCACGATTCTTCCCTTCATTAAGCACCACGTGATACCAGCTATTAGCACCTTCTCCTCCTACAAACTTAATACGGGTGAATTTAGCAATACCGTCTTCAAGTTCTACGCCTTTAGTCAACCTCTCGATCATATCATCGGTAACTTTTCCTAAAATACGTGAAGCATATTCACGCTCTATTTCGTAAGATGGGTGCATCAAACGGTTAGCTAACTCACCGTCGGTGGTGAAGAGTAATAAACCATCAGTATTAATATCTAGCCTACCCACTTGAATCCATCTACCGCTACTAATTTTGGGAAGATTATCAAATACGGTTTTTCGACCTTCGGGATCGTTGCGAGAACAAATTTCCCCCACTTTTTTGTGATATAACAACACTTGGGGTTTTGCTTTTAATTTAGAGGCAAGTTTGATGACTTTGCCACGAATGGTGATTTTGTCGTCCTCATCGACTGCTTGACCGGTTGTTGCAACTACACCATTTACGGTGATGTCTCCCGAATTTACCCAGCGTTCAATTTCGCGGCGTGAGCCATAGCCTGCACGGGCTAATATTTTTTGTATTCGTTCTGCCATTTTATTTCTTAGACCTTAAATTTTATATAAAGGAGAAACCTTTATTGTATAACTTAACTTAAATCATACAGAAGACAATGTTAAGCGTATAGACTTGTACTATATATAACTATGAGCCAAGAGATATAAACATGGAGAAAAAAATGGTCGCAGTAAAGAAAGTAATAGAAGAAAAGCCGATATCAAAAGCAGAAGCAAAAAAACGATTGATTGATCTAACAAATTCTAACAAAGTAATGAATTCTAAAACATTCACAAAAGCGAGTGAGTTACTAAAAATCAGTAATGCAGCGGGTGAATACCCGTATGCAAAAAAGATGAATAGCAAAGATTATGAACAAGAAAAACGTCTATTACAGATTGAATTATTAAAAGTCCAAAAATGGTTAAAAACAGCAGATAAAAAAATAGTAACTATCTATGAAGGTCGTGATGCGGCAGGTAAGGGTGGAACAATCAAACGTTTTACCGAACACCTTAATCCTCGTATTGCAAAAGTTGTTGCCTTAGAAAAACCAACAGAGCGTGAATTAGGTCAATGGTATTTTCAACGTTATGTTGGTCATTTGCCCACAAAGGGAGAGATGATCTTATTCGATCGTTCTTGGTATAACCGAGCAGGTGTTGAAATTGTAATGGGCTTTTGTAGTAAACATGAACATTTAGAGTTTATGCGCCAAGCTCCAGTTTTTGAACGGATGTTGGTAAACTCAGAAACAATTCTTTTTAAGTATTGGTTTTCTGTTACTAGGCAAGAGCAACTTCGTCGTTTTCATTCACGTAAGCATGACTTGGTTAAACAATGGAAGCTTAGCCCGATAGATGTTGAGTCCCTCGATAAATGGGATGATTACACTGCCGCACGAGAAGCTATGTTTTTTAATACTGATACCGCCGATGCACCATGGACAGTAATTAAATCAGATGATAAAAAACGAGCACGTTTAGCGTGTATGCGTCACTTTTTATATAACTTAGATTATGATAACAAAGATACTTCCGTTGTTTATCTGCCAGATGAATTGATCTGTGGTTCTGTAGAGAAAATGTACCCTGAAGAGGCCAAGGCTTAGTTTTTTAATTTAGAATCCAAGTTCAGGTTCTTAATATTAATCATAGGAGCCTGAACTTAGCTGGGAAGTTCTTCTCAAAAAGTGTTGTAGAAAGTACAATGCTCTCTAATCTAAGAGAGCAACAATAAATGCACGCAATCCATAGTGAAGAAGATGTTCATGCTAACCGCAGAGATCTTCATAATCTTCGCAATCTATTACCCTATTTAAGTGCCTATAAAGGGCGCGCTATTTTTGCCTTAGTGTGTTTGGTATTATCTAAATGGGCAAATGTTTCTGTGCCTTTAGTGCTTAAAGAAATTATTGATCATTTTGATGGTAAACAAGAGCAGTTAGTCGTTGTGCCTGTCGCTTTAGTGCTAGCTTATGGTACGTTTCGTTTATTGAGTTCGTTGTTTAATGAGCTACGAGATTCGATTTTTGCTCGAGTGCGTTTCCATGCTATGCGCGAGTTATCTATAAAAGTGATGAAGCACTTACACCAGCTATCATTACGATTTCATCTAGAACGTAAAACAGGTGCAATAAGCCGTGATATAGAGCGCGGCTCTCGTTCTATCGGCTCATTGATGAACTATCTTGTGTTTAGCATGATTCCTATTTTTATCGAATTTACCTTGATTGCGATAATTTTATTAAGCCAGTATACATGGATATTTGCAGTTACTATTTTTGCAACGGCATTCGTTTATATAATTTTTACGCTTAAAATGTCTGATTGGCGTATGGATTATCGCCATAAAATGAATAAGCTGGATTCTGAGGCTAATACAGTCGCTTTTGATAGCCTTATTAATTATGAAACGGTGAAGTATTTTAATAATGAAGCACTAGAAATCAAGCGCTATGATGACCTGATGGATGATTGGGAAGATGTCGCCGTAAAAAGCCAAACAACCATGTCAATGCTCAATTTTGGGCAAGGTGCAATCATTGCCATTGGTGTTACTTTAATTATGTTTTTAGGGGTAACAGGGGTAAGTAATGGCACTATTTCGATTGGTGGGTTAGTGATGGTAAATGCATTGATGTTGCAGTTGTTTATTCCACTTAATTCACTTGGTATTATCTATCGGCAAATAAAATACACATTGGCTGATATGGATTTGGTTTTTAAGCTATTAAAGAAAGAGCCAGAAATTCAAGATGCAAAAAATGCCAAAGATTTAGTCATTGATAAAGGTGAAGTACGTTTTGAAAATGTAGACTTTGCTTACCAAAAAGAACGCAGAATATTGCATGGAGTTGATTTTACAATCCCTGCGGGAAAAACAGTTGCTGTTGTAGGGTTTAGTGGTGGAGGGAAGTCTACTTTAGTACGTTTGTTATTTCGTTTTTATGATGTCATTAAAGGAAGAATCCTAATAGATGGGCAAGATATTAGCCAAGTAACACAAGATAGCCTGCGTAAATCAATAGGTATTGTTCCGCAAGATACAGTGCTTTTTAATGAAAGTATTTTTTATAATATAAAATACGGAAATTTAAATGTGACAACTGCTGAAGTTAAGCAAGCAGCTCAGATGGCGCATATTGATAAGTTTATCGAAAGCCTACCCGATGGCTGGGATAGCATTGTTGGCGAGCGCGGTTTGAAATTGTCAGGTGGTGAAAAACAACGTGTAGCAATTGCACGAACAATTCTTAAAAATCCATCAATACTGATATTTGATGAGGCAACCTCTTCTTTAGATAGTACAACCGAGCAAGCCATTCAAAAAACCTTGCGTGAAATATCATCTGACACAACAACGCTGATTATTGCACATCGTTTATCGACGATCGTGGATGCAGATATGATCATCGTTATGGAAGCAGGTGAAATTATAGAGCGGGGCTCACATCAAGAGCTATTGACTAAGAAGGGACGATACTGGTCTATGTGGGAGTTGCAGCAGGATAAAGCTTAATCAGTGATATCGATACGGTACAATGTGCAAGCTATTGATTCCTCACGAGTTTAAAAATGCCCTATTATTAGCATTGACGTTACGGATTAAGGTTAATTACAAAATGACTAAAAAGAGGGGGGGTGACAAAAATAGCTTATTTGTGGAGTCTATAGTGCATTTTATCCTGATAGATAGACCACTTAATCCTCTGTCACTAATCAGCAGCCGTTAGCGGTATAAGTCGTATTCAAAATGAAAAAGCATTGCTATAGTTCTTTCCAGTTACCGAGAATGTAGATCACGGTATAAACGAAACAACAAATAAATTCTCCAAAGTTTATTTAAAGATAGGATAAACCAGTTGTAACCAAGGATTGGTTAAGGTGCTAAAAGTTTGAAAAAGCTTTTTAAGTCGCTAAAGGATATTAACAACTGGGAGCCAAGGATGGCTCAACTTATTTTGAGGGTCTCACATTGATACTCTCCATAATACCTCTAAGGATCTAAAAGTCTTTAGGGGTATTTTTTTGCTTAGATTTTTGAGTTGGTGTATTTAGAGTATCTATTATTTGTTAGATGAACTTTTGATATTAGTAAAGAATGATAATGGCGTAAAGTCACCACTAGCCATCTTGTAATCAGAGTCATAAATAGTTTGTGTTTCTTTTTTGTCTTTATCGTTACTGTTAGCCTTCGTTTTTCCCTCAGGGTTTATATCAAGATCCTCAGTTGTTTTTTTAGCAACTACTTCCCCTAACTCACTTAAGTCAATGTCACTTAACTGGGCAGATTTTTCTTTAATGTCACTCTCAATATCTTTTAATTCATCAAGCATCATTTTTGTTTCATCAACTCTGCTACGAATATCTGTAAACATGTCGTGTGTGGAGTCTAACGTGGTAGAAAGCTTCATTATTTTTGAATAATCAAGTAACTTTAAGTTCTTTTGTGTTTGTGTATTGATGTTGTGGCTTTGTTCTTCATGGCGGCGCATAGTTTCTATATGCTTTCTACTTTCGTCTATATTTGCAGTGAGTTCTTGACGCGCTAAATCAGCGACCTGAAAAGTTGTATCAAATTGTTCGTAAGCTTGTTCTTCATATACAGTTAACTCTTGCGCAAAACTGTCTAAAGACTTTTCAGCTGTTTTTTGGTGAAGCTTTAATAGTTTTATTAATTTGTTAGACTCCTCATAAGCTTCTTCTAAATTTTCGGTAATTTGCTCTGCAATATTGGAGTTGCTCTTTATGATGGTACCTTGCTCTTGATGTTTACTAAGAAAATCTTGGAGTAGATCTTTAGATAATTCTTTTTGACGTTGCATTGTTTCAATGCCTTCATCAACGATATTAAGATTCTTATCTAAACCTTGCTGAACTTGACTAATGGTAGATACAGTTTCTTCAAGCTGCCCTTTCCAGTAGTCTTGGATATCATCCATGCGTGTACTAACATGATCGGTTACTTCTTTAAGCTCTTTCTCGCGTTGAACAATTTTTTCGGTAACCTCTATAACCTTTTCATTTTGTTCATCTGCTAAAGAGATTTTTTGTATAAGTTCTTTGGCTTTGCCTTCGATATTAGAGACAATATCAACGGTTTCTTTTTCTTTTTCGCGTACACTGGCAGCAGCTGAAACAACATGATCTTTTTCTTGTTCTGCTTCAATCCTTAAGGCTTTGATAATCTTTTTTTCTTTATTTGCTGTCCAGCGACCAAGGAACATAACTAATAGTGAAAGGATTAGGGCAGAGGCAACAATACCTGCGACTACAAGCTCAATGATATAGGTGAGAGGTTGGCTTGTGTTATTGCTTGAATCGGGTGTAGCTACCGTTGAAGTATTTTGGGTTACTACATTATTATCAGTCGATGCAGATGCATTTTGTAAATAATCTTGAAGCCCAACCGCAGTCGTATCAAAAGAAGATAAGCTGATGATAATCAGAAAACTTAAACTTACGATGTACTTCATAGTATTTCCTTGGGTTAAGTACTTATTTAAAAGAACTTTTAGGGGGGTGATACTATTTATTTCTATTCTTATGGGTATCTAATTTATAAGCTAGTGTACAACAAAATCATTGATTGATTAAATTTTTTGATGATTTTTTATACACTGCTTGGTGTAATTACACGGTGCTATTATTTCGGACTCTTTGTTTGTCTCTCGTTTTTCATAGCGACTAGATTCTTTTGATAACGACCTTGAACCATTTCAACCACTACCATAACAAAAATAGCTAGATAAAATGTGCCTTTACTCATGGCGGTTATTTCAGCGCCAAATAAGTGTAATTGGGCATCGTGGGCGCCTTCAGAAAGCAGCATAACGCCCACAAGTAATAAAATAAATAAACCTACAACCTCATACATGCGATTTTTTTGTAAAAATGCGGTGATCTTATCAGCTAATAGAACCATTAAGATTCCGCCGATAACAATAGCCGTTGCCATAATGTAAAAGTTTTTAGTCAATGCCATTGCGCTTAATATTGAATCAAAAGAGAAAATAGCATTCATGATAACGATAGAAAATAGGACACTTGCATAAGATGAAAGCTTGCGCTCTTTGTTGATATCCTCCTCGAGCATCATCATATGAGAGATTTCTTTAATCGCAGTGTAAATTAAGAAGACTCCACCGATTAAAACAACAATACTTTTGAGGTTAAAGTGTCCTTCAATAATTCCTTGGATATCAAGTGAAAAGAGTTCTTTGGTAAAAGTACCTAATACTTTTAATAAGGCAAATAATAATACAATACGTAAAAGAACAGCTAAACCAATACCCCATTTACGAATTGAAGTTTGCTTTGAGGGTTCAACGCGTCTTGATTCAAGTGCAATATAAAGTAGGTTGTCAAAACCTAGAACCGCTTGTAAAGCCACCAGCATGCCCAGTGTAAATAAGTTTTCGAGTGTAAAAAGCCCTTCCATGTTTGTTTCCTTATGTGTTTTAGTCTCACCCTGAGAGGGGGAGGATTGAATTATTCTTTAAGTTTAATTTTAAGTTGACCTTCTTCCACTTTGATATTATCAACGCCATCGGAAAACGATTTCCAAAAGCCTTCATCACCGCCGAATTCTTTGACAAGATCTACATTTTTAAGGTTACCTAGCCAAGCATTGGGGATGGGTACACCCCAGACACTAATACCTTTTAGAATTATAATAGGTCGTCCGTTAGCATAAGCCAACTCTGCACCTGCATTGGCTTTGAGTGTTTTACCGCCCAAAATAGGGAAGTCAGGGTCAAGAGGGATAATTAATTTTACGCTAGCAAGGTTGTCTGCAAGATCAATAGCAGCTTTATCAGCGAGGTCAGTATTTTTTGCCAGCATTGCATTGAGTTCCTTCTCGCTAAAGGCGATTTCACGTTTAGCATCAACTTCTGAGTATGGCTCTGGTGTTAAAGTATTTGGCGTATCTGATGCTGTTGTTGGTAAAGTTGGCAGACCAAAGTGTTTAAGTTTTTGGTTAAGTTTAGATTCTTCGCGTTGGCTTAGCTCAACAGGCTCTAATTGCTTAGGAAAAAGATAATAATCCATAACAAAGATAGTGGCAATTACCGAAATTATAATAGTAATAAGCATGATGCCGAGTGTTTTTAAACAGCCACCTTTTTCTGTGTATGCGCTTTCTTTTTGTAGGTTATCTAGTTGATTACTCATAAGTGAAGCTTGATGATTTAGGGTAATGGCGATCATACATAATTTAAGCCCTGGACACTAATCTGATTGATAATAAACTATGATGTTGTAAATAAGTGACACTGTATTTTTGTGTTTGAGCGTATAAAAAAATGGAAATATACCAGTTCTTATCTTGCCGATTATTGAGGAAAATAAAATTGAATTATTAATGAACTTAGTCGGACTAGTGCACCTCTAAGTAGTCGTAAATATAGGGTGTTGTATTTACGCAACATGTTTTAAATATAAAAAGGTAAAAAATGATGAAGCAACAATCACTAAAATTAGCAATTGGTTTGGTATTATCTGGGGCGGTAATTCCCGCTGTGGCTGAAGTTACTCTTTATGATTACACAGAGGCTACAAGTGCTTATGAAGACGCATATCTATCAGCAAGCGCGAATATATCTAAAAGCCGTGGTGATGCACAGACGGGTTATGATCTTAATTTAAAAGGTGACTATGAAAAAGTTATTAGTACACCAAGAAGAGATAAGACCGTTAAATTAAATGCAGATGGTCAGGTTAGTCGTGCAAGTACAGCAGGTGCTACAAGCACAGATGTATATACTGCAGGAGCGAGTACCACTGTTGATACTTACTTTAGAGAAGGAAGTAAGGGTGGATTCTGGTTTGGCAAGGCATCAATAGGTGCTAACAGTGAAAGTAATGATTTGGATACAGCATTAGGTCTTGGTATTGGTTATGGTCGTGTCGTTAATGTAACGCCAATGGCAAAAGCAATTCGATTAGTAGATGCATTGAAACAAGGTGGGTCTATAAGACGCAAGCCTTCAAAAGCTGTATATAATCAAATAGCTCAAATCATTGCTAAAGACTCAGAGTATGCAAGTAAGTATGGGCGTAAAGACTATCAAAAATCTTGGATAGGCGACATTGAGTCAGCTTTAAAAAGTGCGGGTGTTCTTTCAAGTGCCAATCTTAGTGCAGCAGGTGTTCTTGATATTAGACAAGTGTTGGTCGATGAGCGTATTTCAACACGCAAGCATGGCTGGAAAGTTCGTGCAGGCTTAAATTATGTTGGTTCAAACTTTAGCGGAATCAAGAACAAGCCAGGTTTAGAGTTAGGAGCGGAATATCACCGTCCAATAAGCAATCGTACACAGTTCTCAAATGAAGCTGTTTTATCGACAGTATTTGATAGCTCAGCATCAGATGCTTATAAGCTTAGAAATCAAATGACATTAACACATGAGGTTGATAGTCGTATTGACTGGGAAAACACATGGGCGCTTGATTACAACAAGGTTGCTGGTGGAAGCGATATTACAACGAATACTTTAAGTTCTACTTTCTTATATGAGTTAAGTAATTCTCTTGACTACAGTATTTCAGCTAAGCTGACTGATACTAATGGCACTGCTAATGATGGTTTAGATAAGAGTCTTAATATGGGTATTCGTTACCGTTTAAAGTAAAGCTAAATCTATAGTTATTATGGGAATTGCGAGTTTTTCATGATGACTGAGTTGGATAAACATAATAGTTTATCATTTGGGCGATAAGAGAAATCTTATCGCCTTTTTTGTGAAGGGAGTAACCATTCTCAAAAAAATACGCCTAGGACTTGATGTCTTGTAAGTCAGCCCCTCTTATTAGCTAACGCGTATTAGCTAACGCGGCTTAGCCAAGTTCCCAATTTCTTCGTTATTTGTTATTACCATAGAGTAACTATGCAAAAAACAAATGCCTCGAACTTGGAAGCTTGGCGTTGCTGGAATTTATGGGGCTTAATCAGTTTCTCCTTAACCAAATTATTTAATACTTATTGCTACTCAATCGTACTGATAATAAACTCACCCACATGACACTTGAAGTTAAAAACCTACAATGTATCCGTGGAGATCGTGAGTTATTCACTAATCTTTCTTTTCAATTAGAAGCGAATCAGCTAATGATGCTAGAAGGGCAAAATGGCAGTGGTAAAACAACATTACTACGATCACTTTGTGGTTTATACCTGCAAGACGAAGGTGATATATTATGGGATGGTGTTCCCATTCATAAACAAGATGAGAATTACCGTCGCGAGCTTCTCTATCTTGGGCACTTAAATGGCATAAAAGCTGACTTAACCGTCATTGAAAATCTTCGTATTAATGCAGGATTAGCAGGCGAAGTTCCAACAGTAGATGTGTTGATGGATGCCTTGGATACGATTGGACTTTATGCCTTTGAGGACTTTCCAACATCGCAACTGTCTCAAGGGCAAAAGCGTCGAGTCGCCTTAGCGCGTTTATTAATCAGCAAAGCAAAACTATGGGTTCTAGATGAGCCTTTTGTAGCACTGGATATCGCGGCGGTAGAGTTATTGCAGACTATTATTGCTAATCATGTCGATAATGGTGGAATGGTTATTTTAACGACGCATCAAGAGGTGCCTTTAACATCAGGCAAGATTAAACGCCTTTCACTCAGCGATAAATCGTTTGATAAGGATGAAAATTAAGGATGTTTAATGCTTTTTGGGTGCTTTTAAAGCGTGATTTACTGCTAGCGTTACGTCGTCGTAGCGAAGTCTTCACGGTGCTGTTTTTCTTTCTTATCGTGATTAGTTTATTTCCACTGGGCGTGGGTAGTGAAGATGCAACACTTAAAAAAATAGCACCAGGTGTGGTTTGGATAGCAGCTTTGTTGGCGTCGACGTTAGCGCTTGATCGTTTGTTTGCAAATGACTACCTTGATGGAACCTTGGAGCAGTTAATATTAGCCCCACAATCATTATCCATTATGGTGTTTGCAAAAATGCTTGCTCATTGGTTATTGACGGGGTTGCCGTTAGTATTAATCGCACCGTTAGTGGGTTTGTTTTATCACTTGCCGACAGCCACGATAGGCGTAATGATGTTAGTGCTTTTGCTAGGTACTCCTGTATTAAGTATGATAGGAGCAATTGCCGCGGCATTGACTTTGGGTTTGCGTGGAGGTGGTGTGCTAGTCTCTTTGCTCGTACTTCCTTTGTATATCCCTATTTTGGTTTATGGCTCTGGAGCGATCTCAACAAGTATGGTTGAGGGGTTAAGTATTCAGCCGTATATATTGTTGCTCTCGGCATTTATGTTGTTGGCGTTAATTTTTTCACCATGGGCGACAGCCTCAGCATTGAAGATTTCGCTGGAGTAAGACCTAATATTTCAGTTTCATTTCAGTATCAGTTGGTATACTTTTTTGTTTCTGGAAAAGCTGTTAGATAAAGAGATAAAGAGATAAAGAGATAAAGAGATAAAGAGATAAAGTTAAATCATTTCGAGAAAGCATCTAGGTTTAGAATTGTTAATGATGCTGTGAATTTATTCTGTTAAAATAGGTCAGAAGAAATGATTATGAAGAGACTGATTAAGCCCATGAGGACTCAGCGCAGATTTGGTAAGCTGAAAATCATTGGACTTGATCGTTTTTCCTTATATAAGGCCACCCCCCCACTTTTTTGATGGTTTGTAATTTCATTCAAGGTGTTAGGCGCTACAAAACATCAAAAAAGTGGGGGGGGCAGTAAACATAGAAAAAGCTGTCTAAATATGAAAATTAATTGGTTCAAATATTCCGCCCCCATGAATTTTTACCCGCTAGCGGGTAAATTAATCCCTATTTTTTGGTTGTTAGCCATTGTATTAATTGGCATTGGACTGTACTGGGGGTTTTTCAAGACGGCTGATATCTTGAATGATCAAAAACAGTATTACCGTATTATTTTTGTTCATGTCGCATCCGCTTGGATGGCAATGTGGCTTTATGGTGTCATGGTGGCTTGGGCGATGATTGGTTTAATCTTCAATACACGCTTATCCTATATGATGGCTTCTGCGACAGCAGTGACTGGAACAGTGATGACGATTATTGCACTTATTACGGGGGCAATTTGGGGTAAAACAAGCTGGGGAACATGGTGGGACTGGGATCCTAAATTAACCACATTCTTAATATTACTATTTATTTATATTGGCTATCTAGCACTTCAGTCAGCGATTGATGATACTCGTCGTTCAGATAAGGCCTCTGCATTATTATCCTTAGTTGGGTTGGCAATTGTTCCTGTTATTTATTATGCGGTTAATTGCCCTGATCCCAATGAATGTGCATCATTGCACCAAGAATCATCCCTGAAACGTGTTGAATCAAATATTTTGATTGGTATGTTAGTCACTAGTTTGGGATTCTGGGCCTATAGTTTTGCAACAATACTGATGCGAGCAAGAAATATTATCCTTGAGCGGGAACGAAATACAACGTGGGTGTCTAACTTAGACGAGGTGAAAAAATGAGTGATTTTTTCCACATGGGTGGTTTTGGTGTTTATATTTGGAGTGCAATGGCAACAGCATTAGTGTTGATGTTGATGGAACCAATGGTGTTGGCAATGAAACGGCGATCCGTATTAGCCGATATTAAGCGTATTAAGCGTCTTGAAGAGCGAAAAAATCGTAAGCAATAGAACGTAAATAATAAGCAAAAAACTTGAGTAAAAAACAATGAAAGCAAGAAACAAAAGAATCGTATTTGTACTACTCGCATTAGTGATGGTTGGTGCGGCATCTGCCTTAATCAGTAAAGCGATGAAGGGGAATTTAGCTTATTTACATACCCCAGAACAAGTTTTGACGGGGCAAGTGCCTAAAGACTCCGTATTTCGCTTGGGTGGTTTGGTTAAAAAAGGTAGCTTAAAACGTAGTGATACTGAATTAGAAGCTCGCTTTGTGGTAACAGATAACCGTGGCAATGAAATTACCGTTGTAACCAATAAAATCCTTCCTGATTTGTTTAAAGAAGGTAAGAGCCAAGTGTCGCGTGGAAAAATGGGTGATGATGGGATATTTTACGCAGAAGAAGTTCTAGCAAAACATGATTCAGAATACATGCCCGCAGAGTTAAAAGATATTTTGGATAAAGAACACATGAAAGCCCCCGCGAATGTAGATGGTTCAGAAATTCAAACAATGACAGGTCAAAAATCATGATTCCAGAGATTGGTCATTTCGCATTAATTTTAGCCTTATCTGTTGCTGTCGTTCAGGGTGTTTTCCCGCTTGTAGGATCACTAACGGGTAGAACACAATGGATTTCACTCGCAAAACCAGCGGCTTACGGTCAACTTCTGTTTATGGTTATTTCCTTTGCTTGTTTGGTTTATGCCTTTGTGGTTAATGACTTTTCAGTAAAATATGTGGCAAATAACTCTAATACCACTATGCCTACTATGTTTAGGGTGTCAGCAACATGGGGTGCACATGAAGGGTCATTATTGCTTTGGGCAATGATTCTGTCAGGATGGGGCGCTGCCGTAGCATTCTTTAGCAAAGGGATACCACCGATAATGCTTTCTCGTGTATTAAGCATTATGGGCTTGGTTGGTGTTGGCTTTATGTTGTTTATTGTTGTGACTTCAAATCCATTCTGGCGCTTGTTAGATATTCCATTAGAAGGGCGACAGCTTAACCCTTTGCTACAAGATTTTGGTTTGATTATTCATCCGCCGATGCTTTATATGGGCTATGTCGGGTTATCCGTCGCCTTTTCTTTCTCAATGGCAGCAATGATAAGTGGAAAACTTGATGCATCATGGGTACGTTGGGCAAGACCTTGGACGAATATAGCATGGGTGTTCTTAACACTGGGTATTGCGCTCGGTAGCTGGTGGGCGTATTACGAATTAGGTTGGGGTGGATGGTGGTTCTGGGATCCTGTCGAAAATGCATCGCTCATGCCTTGGATTGTTGGCACTGCACTGATTCATTCATTGGCTGTAACTGAGAAACGCGCCAGCTTTAAAACATGGACGATATTGCTTTCTATTTTAGGGTTTTCATTGAGCTTACTCGGTACCTTCTTAGTGCGCTCTGGTGTACTAACATCCGTACATTCATTTGCCGCTGATCCAGGTCGTGGATTGTTTATACTGATATTCTTGCTAGTAGTTATAGGCTCGTCATTAATATTATTTGCCTTTAGAGCGCATAAATTTCGTTCAATGGGGACGTTTTCCCTAGTGTCGCGTGAGTCAAGTTTGTTGGTTAATAATGTAATTTTGTTAGTTATGACGGCTACCGTTTTACTCGGTACACTTTATCCATTAATCATTGATGCTTTAGGGTCAGGTAAAATTTCAGTGGGTCCGCCGTACTTTGATAGCGTAATTATTCCCTTAGGAGTGATATTGTTCTCAGTAATGGGCTTAGGCTTCTTTTTACGTTGGAAAAAAGATTCAGCTTCAAGACTATTGAAGCAGGTTTGGATGCCTTTGGCTGCTAGCTTAGTTATTGCATTTGTTTTGCCACTGCTAGTTGTGTCTGAATTTAATATCAAAACAGTGATTGGTCTATTTGCAGGTAGCTGGATAACACTTGCGGCTTTAATGTGGGTTGTAAGCCTCGGACGTTCACCCTTTAAATTACCATTGGCAAGCTGGGGTTCTGTCATTGCACATATTGGTATGGCAACATCTGTCATTGGTATTACCTTAGTGTCTGTTTACGATACAGAAAAAGATGTACGTCTTGAAAAAGGGCAAAGCTATGAAATGGCTGGTTATGATTTTGCATTCCAAGGTGTTGAGGCGTACAAAGGTCCAAACTACACTGCTAACCGTGCAACCATGACAATTACTCAAAATGGAGAATTAGTGACAACGATTCACCCAGAAAAACGTGATTATGGTCGTGATGCAATGCCAATGACAGAAGCGGGTATAGATGCAGGATTCACTCGTGATTTATTTGTGGCACTTGGTGAGCCGCTAGGTAAAGATGCTTGGAGTTTCCGTATTTATCATAAACCCTTTGTTCGTTGGATTTGGTTAGGTGGTATCTTGATGGGCTTTGGTGGATTACTTGCTGCACTTGATAAACGCTATCGTAGAATACGTAAGATCGCTATAGAACCAGTAAGAAATAAATCAACAGCGTCACAAGAAGAATCACCCAACGAGACCATAGGTGTAAGCGCATGAAGTTCTTCATTCCATTAGCGGCATTTGGCGCTTTGGTTGCTTTGCTTATGTTTGGATTAGGCAACGATCCTAAAGCTATTCCCTCCCCTTTTGTTGGGCAACCAGCACCTGCGTTTAGTTTGCCTCGTTTATACAAGCCAGATCAAAAAGTATCTACAGAGGATATGAAAGGTCAAGTATGGGTGTTAAACCTTTGGGCATCATGGTGTGTCTCATGTCGTGCAGAGCATAAAGTACTAAGCCGTCTTATAGCAGAAACTAAAATTCCTACTATTGGTTTAAATTATAAAGACTATGGCACAGAAGATTATGGTGATGACGCCTTGCAATGGCTTGCCGCATTAGGAAATCCATTCTATGCCGTTGCCGTCGATACCAAAGGCAGTGCTGGTATCGATTGGGGGGTGGTTGGCGTTCCTGAAACGTTTGTCATCGATAAAAAAGGTATCGTGCGCTATAAATTTACAGGCCCAGTGTATGATGAAGCGGTTGATGAAATTTTAAAACCATTGATAGAAAAATTACGCAAAGAGGAAGGCTAAAATGTTTAAGAGGTTAATTAAATATTATTTGGTTGCATTATTTGTACTATCAATCAATGCTTCATTTGCTGTAAAAATAGAATTTCATGACTTTAAAACTAAGCAGCAAGAGCAATTGTATTTACAACTTGTAGCTGAATTACGATGCGTAAAGTGTCAAAATCAAAATCTTGCAGAATCAAATGCCGAACTAGCAAAAGATATGCGTGATAAGGCTTATGAAATGGTCATCAAAGGTGCCACTCGAACTGATGTAGTGAACTATATGACGGCGCGTTATGGTGATTTTGTATTGTATAAGCCGCCTTTTAAAACAAAGACTTTGCTCCTATGGGTTGGTCCTCCTGTTTTTCTACTTTTGAGTTTATTTATGCTATTTAAGCTCATAAGAGGTCAAAAAAACCAACCTAAAGAGTCACTCAGCGAAGCAGATCGTAATTCAGTTCGTGAACTACTGGCTTCTAATGCTAAGAAATAAAAACCAATAGAGATTTCCCCTTATGATGTTTTGGATTATCAGCACGATATTTATACTGGTCGCTTTAGCTTTTATTTTACCAGCGATGCTACGTAAAGTTTCTCATGCCTCTGGTGGACAACGAGAGCAAAATATTTTTATTGCAAATGAGCAATTAAAAGATTTAGAGGAGCGTTTTGAAAAAGGCGAGATAGAGAGCGAAGATTATCAATCCGCACGCGATGAGCTAGAGCAATCATTGTTTGCTGATATTGAAGGTAGTGAGGGTGATGCGTTGGCAGATGATAGTAAGAAGCCATCACGATTAAATGCTGCTTTCATTGCCTTGCTGATCCCCATCATTGCTATCCCAACTTATCTAAAGGTGGGTGATTTAACATTTACGACAACGCTTGATTCTAAAGTAGCAGCAAAGCAGGCCACCGATAAACTCGTTCCAAGGAATGCAGACGGCACACCTGATATAAAAGGGATGATTGAGGTTTTGCAAAAGAAAATGGATGCAAATCCAAATAATGCGAAAGGATGGGCAATGTTAGGACGCTCATATATGGTATTAAAGCGCTATCCAGAAGCTGTAAAATCTTACGAGAAAGCTTTAAAGCTGAGACCACAGTCCGCAGACCTTATGCTTGCAGTAGCTGACTCCTTAGCCATGGTTAATAATGGTGAAATTAAAGGAAGACCCATCGCTTTAATAAATAAAGCATTAGTGCAAGAGCCAAATAACCTAACTGCTTTATGGTTAGGCGGTATGGCAGCTAGACAGCAAGGCGAGTATATGCTCGCTGTAAAGCGCTGGAAGAAAGTGTTAGCGCTTGTCACTGATCCACAAGAACGTCAAGAAGTGAGCTCTTTAATCACAGAAGCAATGTCTGGTCTTACCCCCGAACAAAAAACGCAGTTAGCATTAATAGAGGCGACCAAAAAAGCTGTAACATCAGCGGGTATAACCGTAAAAATCAGTTTATCTGAGAAATTTAAAGCACAGGTAAGCCCTACTGACTTAGTATTTGTTTATGCTAAAGCCATGAGTGGGCCTCCGATGCCACTGGCTGCCGTAAAAAAGCAAGTTAAAGATTTGCCTCTAGAGATAAAATTAAATGATTCAATGGCAATGATGCCAAGCTTAAAGTTATCTGCTTTCCCCGAAGTTGTTGTTGGTGCGCGAATTTCAAAATCAGGTCAGCCTATTTCGCAAAATGGCGATCTATTTTCTGAAAAACGTTCAGTAAAAGCAGGGGATAAAATTAATTTAGAAATAGATTCGGTGGTTTCTAAATAAATAGTTAACTAAAAAAATGAATAGTTTTTAATTAAAGACTAGGGTTAATGGTATAAATAATTTCTTATTTATTTATTATAGTTTATAGTTGGATTTATAGATTAGTAATTGCTTTATATATTATGTTGAAGAAATTTATTTTTTTTTCGTTATTCTCGCTTGTATTAAGCGCTTGTGGGGGCGGTGGCGCTAGTTCTACATCGCTTAAGGAAAAGGCACTAGAAAAGATAACGGCTTACGCAGAAAATGGCTCTGCTCCAGAGCCATTATTGCAAGATTATATTAATGCAGGCATAACAGGAATAACAAATGAAAATATTGGTGACATAAACTTATTGGTTGAAAGTCATAATGCGGAGGATGTAGATACAACTGAAGAGCTATATGATTTAGTTGTACAATTAGGTGTTAATGTAGAGCCAATTGCCCAAAATATTAGTGTAACTATGAGTGAGGATAACGTAGTAGACGTTACATTACTGGCTACTGATGCCAATCAAGATGCACTAAATTATATACAGGTAAGTGACCCCACTCACGGCACACTTAGCATAAATGGTAGTACTGCAACCTATACACCGGCAGTCAACTATAACGGTACTGATAGTTTTAGCTTCAAAGCTAATGATGGCACACTAGATTCAAACCTCGCTACCGTTACAATCCAGATCAATAGCATTAATGATGCTCCTGTAGTTTCCAATAGCAGCATCAGTACAAATGAAGATACAGTCAAAGCCATAACTT
>Ga0256840_1000584_pt1 | contig 36902 bp, 44 predicted proteins | sample 355202metaG_FD_185969 | JGI IMG/M metagenome (GOLD analysis project Ga0256840, IMG submission 185969) | Hydrothermal vent microbial communities from Mid Atlantic Ridge, Atlantic Ocean - 355-202 | ecosystem: Environmental > Aquatic > Marine > Hydrothermal vents | place: Atlantic Ocean: Mid...
CCTAGAAAATCTCTCAACTGGAAAACTCCCAATGAAGTTTTCTTTGGTTCAAAAATGGCTGCTTAAGGATAAAATTGATATGATTTATAAATTCAAAAATTGCACTTCAGATTTAAATTTTGGAAATAAATATATAGACGCTTCTAACATAGTACAAAAAGAAGATAAACAAGACTTTATTGAAATATTAAAAAACTTCAATGAAGAGTTAAAAAGTAAAATCAATAATAACAAAAGTTTAAATACAGTAATTGAAAATGACATAAGTTCATTAATGGGACTTGTTAATATTAAGAAACTACTTGAGCAAGACAATATCGTTAAAGGTTTACTAAATGCCTATAAAAGTTCCATTATTCCTTATTTCAAAAATAATAAAGAAGATGACAAATTAAATAGAATTTTATATTATCACCCATCGCAATATTTAAATGACATAGGCATTAAACAAAACAACAAAAATACACTTAGACTAAGTAAAGAAAATGTGAAACTATTGCAAAAAAAGCACCTTGGTTCATTTAACTCAGAATTTGCAATAACTATGTCTCAGCGATTAGCGATTAGCAGTTATCTGTCTCCAATGGATATTGTTCCAGTTAATGGACCTCCTGGAACAGGAAAAACTGCATTACTTAGAGCGATATTTTCAGACTACATTGTTAAAGCCGCAATAAAGGCAAAGTCTAGTTATGACAATGTTAAAAAAGATCCTTACAGTTTTATTGATACTGGAAAACCAATACTAGGGACATCTAGTGTAAGGCAGGCTATTAATAATATTATTGAAGGTATATCAGGTGGATTTGATGATGCTAAAAAGAGTAAAAAAGTTTTATATAGAAGGTGGCTAGTATTAAAGGATTTTGAAGCTGATGTTAAAGTTAATTTAGTTGAAGAAAACTGTGTAGTTCCTCAAATTAGAAATAGCGAAAACAAATATGAAAACAAAGTTTTATTTACAAGTATAAATAAAATCTTTGACTATATTTCTTCTTTGGATGTTCAACTTGCTGAAATTGATTACTTGAATAAGATTAACTTAATATCAAAAAGGAATATAGAAGACTTGGACGATGCTATAAAATTTCTTTTTTCAAACATTAATAGACTTTCAAATGAAATAAATACAAAGATTGATGATTCTCCAGACAATGAGTTATCCAAAACATATGAAAAATTAGATAAAAATGAGAGATTTGATACATTTTTTATTAGTCTTCATTTATTGGAAGCTTTTTTTATTTTAAATTTAAAAAAATTAAATAAAAAATCATCTAATGGAAAATGTCCTATTTGTAATAATTCTATTGAAAGTAATGATTATGTTTTTCAATGTGCTTCTTGTGACTTCAAAATTTACAAAAAAGATAAATATAATGATATAAGTATTACAAAAACTGAAGATTTAAAAGCTCTCTTAGATAATAACTTAGAGCAAAATGATAAGTTTTATGGAATTAAATATTATGATGGTGGTTATAAAATTGTTTCAAAAGATGAATCTGGTTCAGATTTATCTAACGACATCAATAATATATATTTAATAACACCATTATTTCCAATGATAACAGTAACTATGCATTCCCTTTTTGGTGCATTTAAGCACAAAGATAATGATGAATATATACTTATTAGAGAGTTTTTTGATTTGGTTTTATCTGATGAATCTGGAATGATTTTAGCTCCTATCGGACTTCCTGCACTATATGTTGCTAAAAAAATGGTTATTGTTGGAGATGAAAAACAAATAGAACCAGTATATCCATTTGATGAAGTTGTTGATAAATCAATAGTTGACAATATTTCACCTGATATTGATTATAGTAAATTTAAAAAAAATCATTCTGCAATTTTTTTAAACTTTTTGACAATTGCTAATAGATCAACTTATTTTGATAGTTTTGAAATGGAAGAGCATGAAGATAATTCATTGTGGCTAAAGGAACACTTTAGATGTAAAGATGAAATAATTGAATATTGCAATGAAATAATTTACAAAGGGATTTTAATTCCAAAAGTAAGGTTTTATACAAATAAATTATACCTTGATGATGCGAAAGATTTCTACCCGTCTATGAAACTGTTCAACATTAATTCAACTGTTAAAAACAATAGTAGCTATATAGAGACAAAAGAAATAGTTAAATTTTTACTAGAGAATATTTGTAATTTAACTGATATGTACAATAATCATAATGAAAAAAATCTATCTTATGAAGAATTTCATGAGCATATAGGAATTGTTACACCATTCAATAATCAAAAAAAGATGATTACTCGAGAATTAAAAAAAGTAGAAAAATACAACTTAGATAAAATTCTTGTAGGAACTGTGCATGCCTTTCAAGGCAGCGAAAGAGAAATTATAATCTTTTCACCAACAGTTGACAAAAATTATAACGGAATACATTTTAGCAATCATGATGATGGAAATATGATGAATGTAGCGGTCTCGAGGGCAAAGAGTGCATTTTGGATATTTGGAAGTAAAGAAGGCTTAAAAAATTGTGGTGAATACACAAATAAATTAGTAGATTATATTGATACTAATTATGAGTGTGAAATAAAATGTCCAATATGTAATCATTGCATTAATGAAGATGAAAAAGCTTTTAAATGTGAAAATTATAAATGGGATTATAAAACAAAAAAAATCACTGGTTGTAATTTTATAATATGGAAGTCCAATAAGATAGCAAACTGTGATTTTAACAAGAATAATTTAGTGAGCTTGTTAACTAATGATGAAATTATTTTAAATGGTAAAAAATTTATATTAGATATTAAAAGTAAGAGTTTTATAAAAGAGAACTCTAATACTATCCATATGGAAAGTACAGATAAAGAGTATAAAAAATGTCCTCAATGCGAAAGCGAACTAAAGGAAAGAAAAGGCAAATATGGTGATTTTTATGGATGTAGTAACTTTCCAGACTGTAAGTATACAGAAAAAATCATCTAACAAAGCCTAGCAGTGAACGCGCGCGTCACTGAAGTCAAATGTTGTATCTAAGTTTTAAAGATTTCTAAATGGCAAAAGCCACAAAATCACACTTTGTTTTAATCGAGGATAGTAAAGTTTTTTATATTTTAATAAAGATTGATAAATCGAAAATCATGTTGCTTCAATAAATATTATGATAACTTTAGATAAAATAGTACATCTTAATTATTGGAGTTTACTATGCAAACACTAGCAATAGAGGTTCAAGATAGCTATATGCAGTAGTTTATGAATTTTGTAAAAGAAAGTCATTCAAATATAATTGTTTCAAAAATAAATACAAATAATCTACAAAAAAACTTTTGAAAACATAATGAAAATTTCATTTAAAAAATATAAATTAGCTATAATTTCAATAAATAATGCAGGAACAAATATTTAATGAATTTTCTCTCAAAAGAAGCTCCGCTTCAACAATCTATATCTCAAATGAAGAGTGTTTTGTCTGATGTTGGCTGTGAGGTGCTTTTTTTGGAAGAAAAAAATCCTCTCACTCACTGTTTTTCGGTTAATCTCAGCTCAAAAGAAGCACCCAGACATATTTACTCAAACGGCAAAGGTGTGCTGAGCGATGCTTCTGTGGCGAGTGCTTTGGGTGAGTATATTGAACGCCTGCAGACGAACAATTTTTTTATTGATTTTCATTTGCCCAGTAGAAAATACTATCCTGATGAAGTTGCGTTTGGATTTGATGAAGCTTATCTCAGTGATGAACTTATGGCAGTTTATAATCCGGATGGAAATCTCTCACCTGAAGATTTGGTGGACTTTAACAGCGATTATGATGATAAAATAGTTGCTCTTCCTTTTATAAAACAATCAACACAGGAAAAAATTTCAATTCCACTCAATATTTTAAGCAATCTTTATGTGAGCAATGGTCTAGCAACGGGAAATACCCCTTTAGAGGCAAAAGTGCAATCTTTGAGTGAAATATTTGAACGCTTTGCAAAAATAGCTATCATAAAAAACGGCTATGCTTTACCGGAATTTCCTGATGAAGTTGTGAAAAGTTTTCCAAAAGTACATAACGATGTGCAAGCCTTGCAAAAACTCGGCTATAAAATCAAAGTGCTTGATGCTTCTTTGGGCGGTCAGTTTCCCGTTACTGCCATTTCGCTCATCAACCCGAACAACGCAACCCTCTTTGTCTCTTTTGGGGCACATCCCATGATTGAAGTTGCATTGGAGCGAACGATGACGGAGCTTATGCAGGGGCGTTCTTTAGAAAATCTTGACAGTTTTGAAGTGCCTACTTTTGACATGAGTCTTGTCTCAGACAGTTTTAACCTTGAATCCCACTTTATAGATTCAAACGGCAAACTCGGTTTTCCTTTTTTAAGCACCAAAAAAAGTTTTGAATATTCTCCTTTTTCTTATAAAGGAAACTCCACGCAAGATGAGTATAACTACCTTACAAATATTCTTCAAAAAATGAACAAAGAATTTTACATCAGAGAGTATGATTATCTGGACTTTTACTCTTGCCAAATCATCGTTCCCGGTGTTTCAGAAGTTTATCCCATAGATGATTTGATATACAACAACAAAAATAATGGCAAACTCATTCGTGATATGGTTCTCAATTTTACAAAATATGACCCGCAGGAAATTATACTCAACATTGAATCTTTGGAAGATTCACTCAATATAGAAAAATACATCGGCGTTATTTTTAAAGAAAATTTTACAATGGCAGAGTTTAAAGCACAAATACTATTGCGTCTGGGTGAAAAAGAAGAAGCCTTAGAACTCTTGGAATACGGTTCAAACAAGCTCGGACATCTTGTTGTAGAACTGTCTCGCATGCAGGAGATGGAACTTGATTTTCAAGACTATCAAGAGAGTCTCTATATTCTATTTTCCAAAGAAAAAGTATTAAAAGCTTTGGGTATTCTCAATAATATAGAGTTTTTAATAGATACAAGTCTCCATCAGGATTACAACAATATGCTTTGCCTTTATGACAAACTTGAGAGAAAAAAATGCCAAATGAAATAAACCTGATACTCAAATCCGACTTTGTGCAAAAAATAAAAAACGGCTATCCTTTACTCTCAAGAGAGTTTATAGAAGATTGGAGCGAAGCTACAGAAGAAGGCAGCATTGTCAATCTGCTTGATCAGAAAAAAAACTTTGTTGCAAAAGGTTACTACGGTTTGCAAAACAAAGGACAAGGCTGGATACTTTCACAACAAGCCGATGAAGTAATAGATACAGATTTTTTCAAACGTAAAATCAAAGCGGCATTAGCCTACAGAAAAGATTTTTTTGCCGATGTAAAGACAACGGCTTTTCGAGTCTTTAACGGAGAAGGAGACGGTGTCGGCGGTGTAACCGTTGACTATTTTAACGGTTATTATCTTTTTACTTGGTACAGCATCGGGATTTATGAGCTAAAAGAGATGTTTCTTGAAGCCTTTAAACAAAGTGTGGATTTTAAAGGCATCTATCAGAAAAAACGCTTTGATACAAAAGGCATGTATCTTAACGATAACAATGATTTTGTCTGTGGTAACGAAGCGCCTGCGCCTTTACATGTAAAGGAAAACGGAGCAAATTTTGCCATCTATCTTGATGATGGTGCAATGGTCGGAGTATTTTTAGACCAAAGAGATGTGAGAAAAACCATCCGTGACAAATATGCAAAAGGAAAAACCGTTTTAAATACTTTTTCCTACACGGGTGCTTTTTCAGTATTTGCAGCACTTGGCGGTGCAAAAAGCACGACAAGCGTTGACTTGGCAAAACGCAGTCTGCCAAAAACGCAAGAGCAGTTTCGCATCAATAATATTGATTTAGAAAATCAAAATATCATCGTTGAGGATGTCTTCTTATACTTTAAATATGCCGTGAGGAAAAAACTGCTTTTTGATATGGTCGTGATAGACCCACCGAGTTTTGCACGTTCCAAAAAACGCACATTCAGTGCAAACAGAGACTATGTCAAACTGCTCAAAGAGGTCATACAAATCACAAACAAAGGCGGCACTATTATCGCCTCAACCAATGCTGCCAACTTTAGCATGATGACCTTTCGAGGCTTTATAGACAAGGCATTTAGAGATTTAAAAATAAAGTTTCAAGTCCTTGAGAGCTATGCACTGCCAAAAGATTTTCGCGTGGCAGAGAAATTTCAAGAGAGCAACTATTTAAAAGTGGTGTTTATAAAAAAACTCTAAGTTTTTTTAAGAGCAAAATATCCCAAATAATTTTTAATCGGTTTTTGTGCATTCACCCAGCTTGTGATGCCGCCTTCGAGATTGACAACATTACTAAAGCCTAAATCTTTTAATGTTTTTGCAGCCATTAGCCCTCTTGCACCCTTTAAACAGTAACAAACTATTTGATGATTGCTCAAATCTATCAGTTTGTCATCAACGGCAAACTCCAGTTTCCCGCGAGGAATTGTAAAGACGGTTTTTGCAGGAATGACACCGCTTGCAAATTCATCGGATTCTCGTACATCAATCAACACCATATTTTCTAAGTCTATATCTTCAACCTGTATCTGGCGTATCTCTTTTTTTGCCGCAGTCAGCAACTCTTTTAAATGCCCTTTAATAAGGTCAATATCACACCTTTCATAATACTTTTTCATCTGCTCATTATGATTCATAACATACCCCTTTCGTTATAAGATTTTTATAGTATACATCTACAAAGCTTAAGTATATTTATTACTTCTAAGTATTTTTAGGTAAAATACAAGAAAAAAAGATTTTTCATGAATATACCGACAGATTTAATAAAAGACAAAAAAATTCTCCTTGCAGTAACCGGTTCTATCGCTGTGTACAAAACGCTTGAGCTTGTACGAAACTTCATAAAAGAGGGAGCAGAAGTAAAAGTTGTAATGAGTGCGAGTGCAAAAAAGTTTATAGCACCTCTTACTTTTGAAACGCTTACTTCCAATGAAGTACTTGATGATACGAATGAATCCTGGGCAAATGAGCATAACCACATTAAAATTACCCAATGGGCAGACATTATGGTCATCGCTCCCGCTACGGCAAATACGATTGCCAAGCTTGCCAATGCCATTGCAGACAATATGTTGCTGCAATGCGCGCTTGCTTTTAGCGGTATGAAAATCCTTGCACCCTCGGCAAACACAAATATGCTCCAAAACCCAATCACGCAGGCAAATTTAAAAATGCTGGGCATTGCAAACTATACTATTTTGGACACACAAACAAAAGAGTTGGCATGTAAAACAGTCGGTGATGGTGCAATGGCAGAACCTTTGGACATTTTTTATCAAACCTGCCGTGAGCTTTTAAAAGAAGAGTTTTGGGAACATAGACGGGTTATAGTTACCGGTGGAGGCACGATAGAGAAGATAGATGAAGTTCGCTACATCTCAAACTTTTCAAGCGGAAAAATGGCATCGGCTCTGGCAACGGCACTCTATTTAAAAGGGGCAGACGTCAACCTCATAGCAACCAGATTTGACACTGATCTACCTGAGAATATGCATAAAATAGAGGTAGAAGACTCTGCAGAAATGCTTGAGTATCTTGTAGATTCTATTCGCATTGCAAAAAAAGGCAAACTTTCAAAAGCTACACTCATCAGAGACGAGCATATTCACGTCATTCAAAAAAAGCCTTATTTGTTTATGGCGGCGGCAGTGAGTGATTATGTTCCTGAATTTCCACAAAATACCAAACTTAAAAAAGAAGATTTGGGTGAAAAATGGACATTGCATTTGAAAAAAAATATTGACATATTGAGTGAGATTGACAAAGAAGGCATTACGGTTATAGGTTTTAAAGCCGAAATGGACAGAGAAAAAGCAGAAGAAAATGCGAAAAAGATGCTTAAAGAAAAAAAACTTGACGGTGTTTGTTTAAATATTTTACAAAATTCTGCAAGCTTTGGCAGTGACGAAAATGAAGTAGAATTTATAACCGCGCAAAAAGATGTGCACATACCAAAAGCAGACAAATTGCATGTTTCCTTTGAAATAGTAAAAAATGCAAAAGGGCTGCAAGAGTAAATGATGAATAAAGCCAAACATATTGCCATTATTATGGATGGCAACGGTCGCTGGGCAGAGTTACAGGGCAAAAAACGCGTCAAAGGGCATGAAGCAGGGGCAAAAGTCGTCAAAGCAATTACAACGTATTGTTCCAAGAATGAAGATATAGAACGCTTGACACTTTATGCCTTTTCAACAGAAAACTGGAAAAGACCACGATTGGAAGTGGAATTTTTAATGAAATTGTTAGAAAGATATCTCAAAGACGAGTTGCCTTCTTACTTAGAAAACAATGTCAAGTTTGAATCCATAGGTGATATTCGTGCTTTTTCAAAATCACTGCAAAAAACCATACAAATGGTAGAAGAAAAAACGGCACATTGTGACGGTTTGGTACAGAGTCTTGCTCTGAATTATGGCTCGCAAGATGAAATTCTTCGTGCGGTAAACTCTTTGAAAAAACAGGATGAAAACATTACGATAGAGATGCTTAACAACGCACTTGACTGTAAAGTAGATGTAGATATACTCATCCGTACCGGCGGAGACAAAAGACTCTCAAACTTTTTACTCTGGCAGTCAGCTTATGCAGAACTCTTTTTTACAGATACGCTCTGGCCGGACTTTACATGTAAAGAGTTAGAAAAAATTCTGCAAAAATTTACAAAAATTGAAAGACGATTTGGTGGTTTAAAATGATAGAACTTAGCATAGCTTTTGTAATCGGTATACTTTTTGGCTCTTTTTTAAATGTTGTAATTCTGCGCATTCCCAAAGGGGAAAGTGTTGTTTTTGATGCTTCACATTGTCCTACATGTAACGAGAAACTCAAACCATGGCATAATATTCCACTTTTTTCATGGCTATTTTTACGAGGGAAATGTGCGTACTGCAAATCTAAAATTTCTATGCAATATCCTCTTGTTGAACTTGTTTCCGGTTTTGTTTTTGTCATCATTGCCCATAAATTTGGACTAGAACTACCAGCATTTTTTATAGCCATGAGTTTTTTAATGCTCTTAGCACTTTCGGTGATAGATTTCAGATATAAAATGATACCCGATTCACTCAACTTGCTAGCTATTTTCTTTGCTATTATTGGGGCATGGAATATTAACGGTGTTATCATCAACTTAGAAAATGCACTTCTTTTTGCCGGTGGATTTACACTCCTTCGTTTTGCTCTTTCTTACTACCTTACATCATCTGTATATCGAGCCGGAATAAAAACAAAAACACCATGGAATAAACATTATGACAGAACACCCTTTATAGAAGCGATGGGAGAAGGTGACATTATGGTGGCAGCTACAATGGGCGCACTTCTTGGCGTGCAACTCGGGCTTGTTGCCGTATTTGTCTCCGCACTTTTAGCTCTACCTGTTATGCTCTTTGTTCTCAACAAATCAAAAGAGGAGCAACGCGTTCCTTTTGTCCCATTTTTAGCACTTGCGACTTTCATAGTCTATGTTTATGACTCCCAAATATTAAGCTACATCAAGGCAAATTACTAATGCAAAGATTACAAAAGTATCTCCTCAGTAACTTTTCTTCCCTTTTTATGTCTATATTTTTGCCATTGTTTGTGATAGCCTCAGTTATATTTTTAATTAAACTTTCCACGTATACGGCAGTTATTCAGTTAAGTATTTGGGAAATGGGCAAACTCTACCTTTTTGTTTTGCCTGAAATTCTTTTTTATACTCTGCCGATTACCTTTTTTGTTGCAGCTACGCTTTCGCTGTTTAAACTCTCTAATGACAATGAAATTATTGTTATTTTTGCATTGGGAATCAAACCGGGCTTTATCATAAAAACCTTTTTTAAACCGGCATTTATTTTGCTGCTACTTTTGGTATTTGATTTTTTAGTCGTTGCCCCACATACCACGACTTTGTCAAAAAACTTTTTGTCTTATAAAAAGAGTGAAGCAAAATTCAACCTTGCGGCAAGTGAATTTGGAAACAGTTTTGGCGACTGGCTTTTATATATAGGCGCAAAAAACAAAGACGGCACGTTCTCAAAGGTCTTTTTATTTAATAAAAAACAAGAAGAAGAAATACTTATCGCGGCAAAAAGAGCAAAAGTCATCAATGATTCGGGAATTTTACGCCTTAAACTAATGGATGGCGAAGGATACAGCTACTCTAAAGAAAAATTTTCTCAAATAAATTTTAAGATAATGATGATAAATGATACGCTCACAACTGATCTAACAAGCTATAAACAACCTCTGCAGTATTGGCTCTCAAAAGAAAATGCCGGAAGAAAAAAACATGTTTTCATTAAAGATACCCTACTGAGTCTCTTTCCAATCATCACACTTTTTCTCATTGCGAGCATAGGCATAGTTCAGGTCAGACATCAAAAGTCTAAGATGTATTTGTACCTCTTTTTGACCATAGTTTTTTATTATGGTATGACTATCGGTTTGGAAAAAATATTTGGGTACTACACCATTGCAGTTGTCGCCCTTTCATGGCTTATAAGTACATATATACTCTATAGAAAAACCATCGTAAACAAGTTTTAAACGAATGAGAGTAGCACTGTATTTAGCCTATAACGGAACACATTTTTTAGGTTCCCAGATACAAAAAGAGACACAAAACACTGTCCTTGGTGAACTTGAAAATGTCTTAAAAAAACTGGGCATTGCACAAAGAGTTGTGGCAAGCGGACGCACAGACAAAGGGGTGCATGCCACAATGCAAGTTTGTCACATTGATCTGCCTCCGTATTGGAGTGATATAAAAAAGCTCAAAAAAGTTCTCAATGAAATGCTAAACGATGCCTTACATGTAAAGAAAATCATACATGTAAAGAATGATTTTCATGCAAGATACAGCGCGAAAAAAAGAAGCTATCGTTACATCATTAAAACAACACCACGCAACCCTTTTGAAAAAGATTTTATCACTTTTTTAGAAAATGTAGATTTTGAACAGATACAAAAAAACATAAAGATTTTTGTCGGAGAACACGATTTTAAACACTTTATGAAATCAGGCAGTGAAGTTAACTCTACAACAAGAATTATTTACAAAGCCTTTGCCTATAAACATAAAAACTGCATTATTTTGTCCTTTGAAGCCAACGGTTTTTTACGTAGCCAAATCAGACTCATGGTCGGGGCACTTCTAACGCTTAATGCTCAGCAAATACAAGAACAGCTTCACTGTGAGAAAAAATACAACATCAAACCGGCACCTCCCAACGGGCTTTATCTTTCAAAAATCATCTATTAAAAGAGTAAATTTATTCTTTTTTTGTTACACTCCTATAAATTATAAGTAAGAGAGTAATCATGTTTGAAAATGTAAAAATGCCCGAGGGAATGAATCCTGAGGTTTTAGAGCATTTAATGAATCCGAAAAATTACGGGAAATTAGATGATGCTGATGGTGTAGGTATTGCACTCGATGAAAAGACAAAAGAGTATGTCATATTTTATACAAAACTTGAGGGTGACATTATAAAAGATGTTAAATTTGCTACAAACGGCTGTCAGGACACCGTTGTCATCGGTTCTATGTTTACACAAATGATACTGGGAAACGATACGGAATATGCAAACAAAGCCGTAGAAAAAATGCATGAAAAGCTCGGTACACTCTCTCCCCAACAACAAATATGTGCCGACATCGTTTTTACGGCATTTATAGCCTCACTTAAAAACCATGAAAACAGACAAAACGGCGAAGATGAAGAGTTACATGTACTGAAAATGAAAGAGAGTTGTGAAGCAGTTGCAATGCCGGAGGATGAGCAAAATGAAAACAATCAATAAAACATATCAAAAGAAACATGAGCTTTGGCTCTGCATACTTTTTGCCTCTTTTGCCATCAATGAAGAAACTATTAAGTCTCGTCTGTATGATTTTTCTCAAATCGCTTTTCGTCATATGAAATGGCTGGGGCAGTCCATTTTAGAAAATGGGGAAGATTACAACTATGACAGAGAAAAAACACTTCTAAAAAGAGAGAATAACTTTGCAATTTTAGAAGCACTCAAAGAAGAAGTGCAAGCAATTCAAGCATTCTACCCTACTACAATCTTAGGTGAACGCATGAAAACAGATGATATTTATCTTTTAGAGTATCTTACACAAACCTTACGCGAAACTAAGAATGATGCCAAAGTAACAGCTTTTAATATGTCACGAAGTTGGGAAGATATTGATCAAACACAAATAGATGCAATGACGCTCTTTTTATTTGATGAATCTTACAAAGAGTATGAATTAATCTTAATCTATGCCTATATGCAAGCAAGAACAAAAAGTCTATTGCATTATGATGTTTATCAAGATCTCATTGATGAATCACATTTCCATCTTAAATCTTTTGGCAATATGATGGCAAAACTTGGTATATTAGCTCTTCCTCGTGAATTACACGAAATGACATATATTGTAAAAGATTTAGATCAATTCATTAGAGATGGAATTGATGAAGAAATAGCAGCAAAAGAGATGTGTAAAGAACTCAGTGAATCTATCACAGATGAAAAACTCTCAAAGTTTTTTGATTTTATCAATTATCAAGAAAACTATCATATTGAACTTATGAAAAAACTTTTATAAGTTTTTTAGTCTTGAAAACTGGGTTTCAGGCTTACAAAATACAAAGCCCTCACTAAATATTCTCTTGGAATCGGTACTTTAGTGCCGACTGTTGCTACTTTCTTGCCACTCTCGTCGGTACTAAAGTACCGATTCCAAAAAAACTTCTTTTTGCCCAAAGTATGCCTAAATACTCATGAACTGCTACACTTGATATATAAAAGTACAAAGGCTCTGGTGCTCGCAAATACCCTCTAAATTCGCTTTTATAATAATTTGTCGGTGCAGCTATGGGATGCATGCCGAGTGAGCGAAAAAGAAGCATTGCTCGAGGCATATGTGTAGCAGAGGTTACTAATACAAAAGGCTTATCTCCAACGAGTGTTTTAGTAAACAATGCTTCTTCTTTTGTATCAACCGGTTTCCCATTTATAATCATCTCTTTATAATCTACACCTAATGCATGTGCCAGTTTCGCATTCATCACTGCATTTGTCGTATTTGTATCTCCCTCATAGCCCGTAAAAATCAATATAGCATTTGGCATCTGTTTATGTATGAGTATCCCTTCTAAAACTCTTTTTGTTCCTGTACTGCTGATCTGAGAAGAGAGAGGCTGCGACGGGTCTATATTATGTCCGCTACCGAGTACATGTATGTATTTCACCTGCTGTTTATAATCAAATTTCGGGTATTGGTTTTCCAGATTCTGTACCAAAAAGTTTGCAAAAGGCGGGTAAGAGAAGAGTAACAACAAAAATAAACCAAAAGAAAGTAGTATCTTTGCAACGCGCTCCTTCTTTACATGTAACATGTAAAGCCCAAGAACGAGCAATATGGAAATAAAACCTAAAGGCTCCACAAAAAAAGTAACAAATTTTTTTAAGAAAAATCCTAACTGCATCCTATCACCTCATTAATTTTATCTATCACTCTCGGCTCCCAAAACAGTTCACTGTGTGAAAGCCCATCAAATTCTTCATAATAGACTAAATTTTTGATATGTTTTTTTAAATTTCTGGCATTTTGCAAAGGAATAAGTTCATCATCCCGACTGACAAACAGATAGGTATCAGCAGTGACATGTTGTATATATTGCATTGTTTTAAACTTGTAACGCAAGAGTTTTGCCATATAAGAAATTTTGGCATATTTACGGCGTAAAAGCTGTGCTATGGAATCAAATGCACCTATCAAAAAAAGTGCTGATACTTTGTGCTTTGAAGCAACAAATGCCGAGACACTTGAACCTAATGAATACCCTAAAAGGTAAAAATCTCCATAGTTCTTTTGTACTAATGTAGCGATGTATAAAGCGTCTTGCAAAATATTTTTCTCATTCGCAATCCCACTGCTTTTTCCGTAACCACGATAGTTAAACGCAATGATTCGTGATTGTGAATAAAGTTGTGCAAGTTTACTCATAAGGGCTACAGCGTCATGACTACGACCGACAAAAACAAGAAGTGTACTTTTGGAGTTTTTAGGCTCATATACTGCACCTTCAAGTTCTACGCCGTCATCAGTCTTGACTGTCAATATAGAACAATCTTGGCAAAGAGTTCTCTCTTTTATATATGTAGGTCGAAAAATCATAAAATACTGCCACTGATAAAAAGCAAATAACAGGATTAAAAAAGTGAAAATTAAAAAAGCTATATAAATCATAGCTAGAATTATAGTATAATTCGCCCAATAATAAGAGGACAAACAATGCAAGTATTTGGAAAATTTTCTACAAACTTTGATATGGACTACTTGGTCGAGCAGTACATGTACATAAATGAGAACGAAGAGGAAAAAATCACGGTTGATGATTTAGAGAATATGCTCAAGAAAAAGCGTAAACATGTCGTGGGAACTGTTTTTTTATATAACCCTGAAGTTAGTCCAATTGGTTATAAAATGAGCCGTTTTTTACAAGAGGACGGCTTTGATAAGTATGATGAGTTTGTACCTTTAAATGAAAGCCCAAAAGATTACATTTTAAATGCAGGCTTTAAAGAACATTACAAAGGCAAACTTGTCCAAATCAGATATTTGTTTAATTACAACAGAGAAAACATTGAACCGACTCCGATTTTGGAAGAGTTTGATGCCGATTTGGATAAAATCACCTCTACACAGCTCACACGCTATGACAAGCAGTTAAATTATACAGATATACCAAACATCAGGCTCAGTGGCAAGTTTGTATTTTTCGGTATGGGAAACAAGTATGACCGACACCACAAAGCAATCATTGCCTATGCAAAAGCACTCTCTTTACATGTAAACAAACTTGATAAAAATGTAGTTTTTATGTATGACAACAATTATGACCCTGATGAGTGTATAGAGAGAGCCTACTACCTGTCACCGTTTGCAGGCGGAAAAGCAAGAGAAATCAGAGCCAATGCCGTAAAAGAAATTTTTAAAACAATGCCGCCACAACGCGTGAAAATATAATTCTAAAAACTACCTCTTTTTAGCCCAGCGCGCAAAAAACCTTGCCGGGCTGATTCTTTCACTTATATCTTTGCCGTGTAAAATATGTTCTGTCAGTATTTTTGCCAAATACGGTGCTAAAACAAAACCGTACCCGCCGCTTCCGTTTATCATAAAAAGATTCGGATAATAGACATACTCTGTAAAATCAGGCTTCTTTACATGTAAAGAGCCTTTACATGTAAGCAGTGTTTCGTTAGAGAGCACCAAAGAACCCACCATCGGCATATAATCAAATGAGCCTGAACGTAATCCTGTGTAATCTTTGAGAACTTCTACATTTTCAAGTTGCATCGTTTTTGCAGCTTTTTCTAGTAGCTCTGCTCTGCCCTGTTCTATGTCATAAGGTTCTTGCGTTTTTTCTGGATGGTAATGGACATTGTGCGTCGCACCGATAGCAAGTTTGCCATCATTGGATGGAGAAATAGAGACATACTGATGAATGGAACAGGGATTTTGTGTTGCTGTTGTTATATCTATACGATGTCCCCAGACCCCACGAAGCTGAATGTAAGGCTCTTTTATCAGCATATCATAAGCACCCGTTGCCAAAACAACATTTTTGGCACTGTAGGTTTCATTTATAACCCAATAATCATCATTATAGACAAGTGTTTCTACTTTCTCTTGTACAAATTTAGCGCCGCAGGACATATCATTGCATATTCGCTGGGCATCAACAACTCCCGCCTCAAGACAAATATTTTCTCTTTTTTTTGCTTCTGCCGTTAATTTTTTCTCTAAAGAGGCAGGAATCTTTTGTAAAGGAAGCTCTGTTTTTTGCTTATATACATGTAAAGCTTCCTCATCTCTTTCATCTTTGGCAATATGAACGAGTGGTGCTTTTGTAAAGCATAAAGAGAAATTTTTACCATAAAAATCATAAGAGTAAACAAAGGCATCATGGAGCAGTTCTTTTAGTTCCCCTGCTTTGGAAAACTTGGGAGATATAAAAGCACCTGCAGCACCACTCCCACCGCTTGCAATGCCCTCTTTGTCAAAAAGAATAACACGCTTGCCTTCTTTGATGAACTCATACGCCACACTGCAACCATTTATACCAGCCCCAATAATAGCTACATCATACATACAAATCCACCAAAAATTTAATGTGAAATTATAGCTAAATAATATGTTATTAGCATTTTTTTAATAGTAGGGTTATAGTCTTTTGTGTATAATTTCCCTAAAGAGAAACAAAATGACAATAACAGAAAAACAACAATTAAAAAATATTATTGAATCGCAAGTAGCAGCACTTTCAAAAGAGTTGGCATATCTCAAAACACAACTAAAACCTGTTGACAAAGAGTGTTCATTAGACAATGTCTACCATGCAGGCAGACATCAAGAACAAAACATCATCTTTCACAGATTTGAAAAATACACCAAACGCTACAATAGACTCATAGCAACTCTCAATAGAATTGAGAGTGAAGATTATGGTGTGTGTAAAGAATGCGAAGAGGATATTTCCATAGAGAGACTGAAACTTATACCCGAATCAGAGTATTGCATTGATTGCATGAACGAGTTAGGATAATAAATAATAGATATATTTATATACTAACTTCTTTAATATCCGCAATTTTAAAGATACTTTTATAGATAGACGCAACAAGTGCTTTACGGTTGTTTTTCACTTTTTCATCTTCAACATTTACCATAACACTGTCAAAGAAGGCATCAAGTTCAGGTTTGAGTCCTAAAAGGGCATCCAGTTCTTCTTCATAACTTTCATACTCTTTTGCTGTCACTTCTTTGTATCTTTTATAGAGTGTTTTTTCTGCTTCTTCTGTGAGTAAACTCTCATTTACATGTAAGTCATTGTTGAGATCAATCTCTTTGGTTATATTTGCCACACGCTTGAATGTAGACGAAACTTCATCAAAACCTTCTGAATTTACAAGAGTGTTAAGTGCTTCGATTTTACGACCAAGTGCTAAAAGTTCTCTCTCTCCTGATGCCAAAACAGCTTCGATAATAGACGGATTGACTTTATAGTATCTTCTAATACGCTCCAAAATAAAGTTTTCAAGTTTTTCCAAATCAATACTATCATAATTTTTAGAAAGCTCTTTGAGCGTTTTGACTATATCAAATGCAAAGCCGTACTCATTGACAATGCGGATAATACCGTTTACAGCGCGACGCAGAGCAAACGGATCACGCGAACCTGTCGGAATTTCATTGACACTGAAGAGTCCAAGCAGTGTATCGAGTTTAATGCTCATAGCCACTATGGCACTCAAAGGCGTAGAAGGCAGTTCACTCTCTTCACCCTCAGGCAAATACTGCTCTTTTATCGCCAAAGCTACCGCATCACTCTCCCCTGCCTCTTTTGCATAGTAGTACCCCATAAGCCCCTGAAGTTCTGTAAACTCATACACCATCTCACTCATCAAGTCGGCTTTTGCAAGTTCTATAGCTCTGTTTAAGTCTTCTTTTTTTGCATCAGGTTTGTACATTTCATATAAAGCATTTGCAATTTTTTCTTCACGCGTAATTTTGTCGGCAACGCTGCCAAGTCCTTTAAAAAAGGCAACTTTTTCAAGTCCTTTTGTACTGAGTCCGTTTTTGAGGTCATTGTCATAAAAGAAAAGTGCATCTGCCAAACGAGGACGAAGCACTCGTTCATTTCCTGCTATGACTTCTGAAAAATCATCTGTTAAGGCATTGGAAACTACGACAAATTTATTGATGAGTTTACCATCTTTAAAGACAGGGAAATAACGCTGATGTTCTTTCATAGAGGTGATGATAACCTCTGGAGGGAGTCGTAAAAATGCTGCATCAAAAGAACCGAGCAGTGCTGTCGGATTTTCAGTAATGGCAACAACTTCTGCAAAAAGTTCTGCATCTATTTCAACATTAACAGCATTGTCTTTTTCAATGGTTTTAATGTCACCGAGTATTTTTGCTTCTCTTTCTTGTTGAAACAGAGTAACTCCACCGTTTTTAAGTGTTTCAAAATACTCTTTTATCCCTGTAATCTCTACCGGATTGAAATTCGCTATACGATGAACACGCGTTGTTTTTGAAGCATCTATGCCATACATATGTATAGGCACGAGTGTATCATCGAGTTGCACATTTATCCATCTGATAGGACGAATGAAACTCTCATGCAGACTGCCCCAACGCATAGATTTACCAAAGTCAAGTGACTTAAGCCAAGTATGTATGATTTGGGGAAGTAGCTCAGTTGATGCTTTTCCTGCTACATCTTTTTTATAGTAAAGAACCTCTTTCCCGCCTTTTTGGGCTGTGCTCAACTCTTCTAAAGTAACACCGCATTTACGGGCAAAACCTTCAGCTGCTTTGGTAGGCTCTCCATCTTTATAGGCAACTGCCAAAGGAGCACCAAAAAATTCTTCTACACTGTCAGCCTGCTGGGTTGGAAACTCCCTGTGCCACATCACCAAACGACGAGGCGTATAATAAAATTCAAATTCACTTAAAAGGGCATATTTTTCTAAAATATCGGCATATTTTTTCTCAATATTCTTCATCTCTTTTAAAAGAGGAACTGCAGGAAGCTCTTCAACACCGATTTCAATTAGTAATGGTTTTAGCATATTTAGACTCTTTATGTATTAATTGACGCGATTTTATCTCTTTATTGGTTAAAAACTTGTTAATTTTTAATAAAAAAATAATTAAATTTTTCTTAAATTCGTAAAGGTATTTCTTGTTTATGAGTATACTAAAAGTTTTTATACTACAATACTCCAAATAAAATTAACACAAGGAATTTAATATGCCAAAAATTAACAAATATGTTGATATTGACACAGTAGAAAGAGAAGCAAAAAAAGATCTTATTGATCGTCACTCACCGTTCATCACAGTACCAGGTGTTGCTAAAAAAGGCGAAATGCTTACAGTAAATGTAAAAATGGGGAATGAATATACGCATCCTGATGATTTTGATCATTATATTGAGTCTATCACTCTTTTTGATGGTGAGACTAAACTTGCAGCAGCTTCTTTTGTAGCAGGTACTTTAGGAAATGAAAAATCTCATGCTGAAGTAACATTTAACATTAGACCAATGAAGAAAAAACTTAATCTTATAGCTCACGCTTACTGTACAAAACATGGTATTTGGGAATCAACTGCTGAAATTGTTGAAGTTACTGAGTAATAGCGTTCCTAACATAGAGCTTTTTTGCTCTATGCTATCATCTGACAATTATAATTTCAAAGAGGGTTCATCTATATAAAATCCTTGGGAATAGTCTATTCCCAACTCACATACTTTATCCATAACAACACTTGAATGCACATACTCTGCAATCGTTTTAATGCCTAGTTTTTTTGCAAATTGGACGATAGTATCAACCACAATTTCTGAAGCTTCATCAACATCAATATTTTCTATCAATGAACCATCTATTTTTATATAATCGGTTTCAATTTTCGTTATATATGAAAAGTTAGAATAGCCACTTCCAAAATCATCTATGGCAATTTTAGCACCATATCTGACAACTTCGCTGATAAACCTGTCTACTTTTTTAAAGTCTTGTATAGCTTCTGATTCTAAAAGCTCAAAAGTAACTCTTGATGCAGCTTTAGAATTTTTAAGTTTTTCTAGTATAAAATTAAAAATTTCGCTACTCATAATATCTTCAATAGAAAGGTTGATGCTAAATTCAAAGTCATTCTCTTCAAATGCACTAAAGCATTTATTTACTATAGCTTTTGTTACATCATTGTAAATTTTAATATTTTTTGCAATAGGAATGAATAGGAGAGGAGAAAGAACTTTTTCATTCGCATCTATCAGTCTTGCTAAACATTCATATTTAGTAATTTTTTTCGTTTTATTGTCCATTATTGCTTGAAAATATGGTACGATTTTATCGTTTTGTACCGCTTCTCTCACAATGTAAGAAAGGTGTAAATTCCGTTGATATTCATCTTCAAAATGCATTTTATCTTCATATATCCAAAAGGGAACACCTTTTTTCTTTGCATAAATTAATGCCATAGAGACTTTAGAAAAAATATTATTGTTTATTCTATCAGAGGAAGATGCCAAAGTAAAGTCAACAAAAATCTATGTTTCTTGATAAGCAATTTTTATATTTTTTATTTTTTCATATAACTCGGATAAATAAGATTTTAAGTGATAAAAACCCAATTTCCCATCTGTTGCAATGGCATATTCTGCACCTGACAAACGATACACCTGATAAGGAGCGAGAATTTCTTTTAAATACTTACCCACATACTCTAAAACATAATCTCCAACCACGAAACCATAAAAGTTGTTGATAGTTTGAAAATTATCAATTTTCAAAAGAATCAATCCACATTCATCACAATTTTCAAAGTCTTTTCTTAACTGATATAAATTAGGAAGATTTGTTAAATGATCAGTAAAATAGCGTTTAAAAAGTTCTATTCTATACTCTTGAATATTTAATTTTTTATTTGAGTGATCTATATACAACTCTTTGAGTACTTCATCGCTAATATGTTCTTCATCCTCTATATCTATAGTAAAAACAACCACAGAAGTCTTTTTTTTATCATCATGTTTGAGTAATATCACTTTTGCATCTGGCACTACTTTATTGATTTCTCGGACAAGACTTTGTACTAAAACTGTATTATGAATGTATGAGACTACATGAATTAACACCTTATTTTCTACTAATAGCTCAATTCCGTTCATGATACTTGGAACTTCAGTTGATGAGCTTAATGTAAAATTATTAATCTTTAGGGTATTGCTATTCATACTATCTTTACCTTTGTACATATATTGTTTTGTATAATACCATATTTTTTTCTCATAAAGTAGAATTTAACCACAGTTTGACTATACTCTTACGATATTTTTATGAATGGTGGCAGTGTTGAAATCTTATCAAAACCTTATTTTACTTCAAAATTTGTATCGTCTCAAAGCAATAGGTTTTGAGTATATAGAACATTTCAATATCAACGACAAAACAAACTATGAAACACCAAATACACTTGAAGCATTATCTCAAAATATCAATTCATGCCACTTGTGTGATTTAAGTAAATCAAGAACACAAAGTATGAGTGGATATGGGAACAAAAGTGCAAAACTTGTCATCATAGATTATACTGTATCGCAAGCACAAGATAGCACGAACACATACTATGCCGGGCGTTCAGGAGAGACTTTAAAAAACATGATAGAAAAGGTTATACATTTGAGAGTAGAAGATGTTTATATAACACATGCGGTAAAATGTAAACCGCTCCAATCTAACAAACCTTCTTCTTCAGAATATAATTCATGTAAAAACTATCTATTTTCTCAACTGAAATTTATACAACCAAAAGTTATTGTAACATTGGGAGAAGATGCTTATGCTCACCTTACAGGTGACACAAATTTTGAAAATGTCAGAGGTCATGTGATAGACTACAAAGAGTATAAACTCATTCCTATTTACCACCCCCAATACCTTTTGAGAAATCCACATCTAAAAAAAATCACCTTAAATGATTTAAAAACTATAAAGAGTTGCTTATGAAAAAACTACTATTTTTACTTGTACCTTGTATTGTCTTTGCACAAAGCTTTATGATATCAAACATTCCTATACCAAAAATGTATATACAAGACCTTGATCCTTATACATGTAACGACAACTGTATGAAAGAGCTTTTAGACAATGGACAAATATTTTCTTTTCTTTCACATGCAAACAAAAAACTTGCAGACAAAGATTTAGACGAAGCACGCAGTATCAACATTGCTGTGCTCAATCTTGGAGCAGCTAATACTGGGGCTAAACTAAAAATAGCACTCCTTCTCCCTTACAATAAAATAGGAAAATATGCCTCTACTACAACAAATGCCACTTTCGCATACTTAATGACAAAAAGTAACTCTTTTATGCTTAAAAGTTACAAAATTGACAAAGAAAGTATAGCTGATTTACAACAAGCCTTCACTCAAATAAAATCTGACGGTTTTGATTATGTTATTGCACCTTTAACAGCGAAAGGGGTAAAAAATGTTATTAGTCTTGATCCAGATTTAAACATATACTTTCCAACTATTAACAAAAAAGATGTAACTTCAACATCACCTTCACTTGTATTTGGAGGTATAGATTATAAAAAACAAACTCAAATGTTACTGCATGAAGCGGTCTCTCCGCTCGTTATATTTTCCGACAAATCACAAATCGGAAAAAAATTGGCACTTTATCAGGAAAAAGAATTTCTGCATCCTACTGTCGACATAAATGACACTATGTCATATGCTGATGAAGTCAGTGTTTATAGCGAAGATACAAATCTAACTGAGGGGAAAAAAGTACTGAAGTATTTCATTTCAAGAAGAACAACAAATCTTGAAAGATATTTAAAGGAAAATGAAGATATTGTGAATGCATCATTTTTTGTCAATACGCCTATTATTAAAACGGGTATGATACTCTCACAGCTCACCTTGTATGATGTAAACGCAACAAACATTCTCTCAACACAGATTAATTATGACCCCTTATTGCTTTCCATGACGCAGTATGCAGACAGGAAGAATATGATTGTTGCAAACTCTATTACTCAAGAGAATAATGTACTTATAGAAACCAATTCACTCTTGGGAAATGACATTGTTTACGACTGGATTAACTACACGACGACAGTAGGAATAGACTACTTTTACAGTCTAATTACCGGTGAAGACAGAGAATATACCATTAGCGTGTCTGATAATCAGATGATGTATGATATAGAACTTTTACGCCCTGGAATATCGAGGTTTTTTCGTTATACCCCACCACAAGAGTAATGTCAAAAACATTACTCCCATTCCTGTCTCACTAACAAGTAAAGCATTTTCAAAACCAAAATTTTTCCAAATATAGCCTATAATAAGTGCACCTAACGCACTAAATACCGCTACTCCACCGTAAAATACACCAAACACAAAACCTTTAGAGTTTGCATACGCAGAAATGTAAGCACGAATAGCATTTAAACTCAAAACAGTAAAAAGACCTAAAAAAGCAAAAGATAGCCAAAGATTCACAGGCATCATAAATATAGATAAAATGCCAAAAATAAAAGCAAGAAGCATGACCCTAAGAACACCAATTTTATCACTTAAAATACCGCCATAATAACTCACAAGAGTTTGCACTGCCGTAAGCATCATAACAAAAAGTGGTATATTTATCAAAGAATAGCCTTCTTCTCTGGCTTTTAAAATAAAAAATTGCTCACTCATTATAAAAAATATAAATCCAAAATAGATAAATAAAACCGGTAAAAGTTTATAATCTTCTTTATTGAGAACATTTGTAGTTTTTTCACTCTGTTTTGGTGCATCTTTTACGAAAAATAGAACTATAAAAGTAGCGATTAGACCAGGGATAAGAGTAAGTGCAAAAATCATCCGTATGGAATGTTCATCTTTGGCAATAAACATAAAAATTATAAAAATAATGAAAGCACCACTAAGTTCCCCTGCAATATCCATTGTCTTGTGAAAACCAAAAGTCTTGCCGTCTTGTTTGTTTTTTACATAGGTACTAATCAAAGAGTCTTTTGAAGCACTTCTAATAGCTTTACCCATTCGCTCAATACCACGAAGCAGAGCAACACTCATATAGGTGTGCGAATATGCCAAAAGTGGTTTGGAAATAGCTGATATAAAATAACCCGTCACAACAAAAGGCTTCACGATTTGATACTTGTCACTCAAATAACCAAATAAAATTCTAAAAGCATAAGAAATAAATGTAGCAATGGCAATAATAAACCCAAGTTTGTCAACACCTGCATGCAGTACATAAACAACAAAAACAGGTAAAAGAGTCGTAATCATACTCGAAGACATATCGGTAAAAAAACTCACCCAACCTAAATATATAACATTTTTATCTATATTTTTCATTTTATTCCCTAAAACAAGGAAAGAATTAGCTCTTTTGTTTCACTATTTATTTTTTGTACTTTCGCATTAAAATCAATATATACCAAAAGAATTTCTAATTCAAAGATTTTGTTATTTTCTTTATAAATTTCTTGACTGAGCGTAAAGGAAGCTGCTTTCATTGAAATAAGGTGTGTTTTTACTTCAAGCATATCCCCAAGTTTTGCACTTTTATAAAAATCTGCATTCACTTTTCGTGCTACAAAATGTCCACTCTCTAAAACAGGTGTCAATCCTTTGTCAAAAAAAGCTTCACTTCTCGCTCTTTCACAAAAGTTTAAATAGTTAGAATGATATACAACACCACCCGTATCTGTGTCTTCGTAATAGACTCGTATTTTCACCTTGAAACTCCTATTTTATGGGGCTTATCGTACATTAGATTATTGGCGGTGCCGGATTTGTGCCAGTTATCCAAAAAATCAGCCCTCTTTTTTCTTTGATTTTTATCCTTAATTACCTTATAGGCTTTTGCATAAACCTTTAAAGTTATATCAGAACTCTTATGTCCCATCATCTGTGATACCCATGTGATCTCTTCACCATTTTGTATCATCAAAGATGCAAATGTATGTCGAAGTTGATATAAATATCGTGTATCATTTTCCTTAAGCAAATTTTTAAACTGTAATGCAATCGTATCATGGCTATAAAATGGCTTATGAAAAGAACTAAGAAATACCATATCAAAGACATTTCCACCTGTAAGTTCATATTGCCTACGAAAATATTCCTTTACATTAGGCATCATCTCTACCGTTCTTTTTGATGATTTAGTCTTTGGTGGTCCAAATTCACCTCTTATTCGTGTTCTTTTAATTTTAAAAGTTTCACTTTCCCAATCAATATCACTCCACTTTAAAGCTACTAATTCACCAGGTCTAACTCCACTAAATACCATAATAGCAAAGAAGTTTTTTTTATATCCAGTAGCTTCTTCTAAAATTGAACGCATTTCTTCTAATGAAAAAGGATTAACATCTTTATCTTCTTCATCGATTTCATCATCTTCATCAAAGACTTCTTTCACTGCAGGTCTTGGGACTCTATTAAAAGGATTAGAATCTATCAAACCTTCTATTACTGCATCATCCAATATAGTATAAAATATTGACCGATACTTTCTAACACTCGATGCTTTATAACTTTCAAGCTTCTCGTTCTGCCAATCACGCAACTGCATTGATGTAATTGTTGAGACCAGCCTCTTTCCAAATTTAGGTATAATATGCTTTTTAAAATGATTTTTGTAGCTTTTTTGCACATGATTTCTTCTTTCATTAACATGTCTTTTAAAGCTCAGTTCACCATAATCTGCAACTGTTTGAATAACAGCAACTCGTTCAGCTTTTGGAACATAAGTTCCAAGAGCTATTTCTCTGTTTATACTAGGTATGACATCATTGATCAGAAGTTCTCTGTTTTTAACAGTATCCTTAAGACCTGTACTTGGTCGAGTTCGTCTTCCCTCACCATAATGTATATCTAGTATTAACTTACCGTTTTTAGTTCGTATTTTTACACTCATAAAAAATCCCTTTAAACGGCACTTCTACACTCAGGTATTATACCAAGTTGTAGATTTACTGCATCTAACTTTTCTTGCTTGTTTGAAGATTTTCGCCTGCCTTTAACACCACTTTTCTTTAGCTTAATAATCTCTTCTGGTACAAATTCACGAGTTCTATCATTCTTCACAAAATGAATTCCTTCAACAAATACACCATCCTTAAGATAGTTATTAAATGTGTTCTTAGTTATTTCAAGGAAGTGTATCACTCCCTTTTCTGTCTCAAGATTTGGTAAAAATAGTTCCACCATTTCCACTAAGCGTGCCTGCTCACTAATAAGCAAATCAATCTTTTCTTCAAAAAACATTAAGCATCTCCTATCTCTAATAAATCTTTTACTAATTTCAAAACTTATTCTCCCTATCTAAGCTATCGAACTTGTCCGACTTATCCAAAAGCACAAATACATCTCTATTATGATTCTCTTTCTCTTTAATTGCTCGCCAATAATACTCTTTTGCTGCCTGAATAACAGCATTAACTTTATTTTTTGTAAATCCACAATCATTGGTGCAGTAGCTTAATATTTGGGTATATGTTGGCTTTTCATTATTTTTTATATAATTAACAATTGTTAGTCTTATTTGTTCACTTTCCTCTGTCTCTTTAGCAAAGAACAAGTCACAACTTTCTATCATATTTTCAGCTTTAGAAAATTTAAAAGCCACTTCACTGAGACTACCAACTCTCTCTTTTATTGGTTTTAAAATAAAGGTATTTTTAAATCGATTTTGTTCTAACATAAAAGCTGAACTCACATCCTCGAGCCATGCGGCTGCACCAGCAAAGATCGTTTCCATGTCTTTTTGAGGTTTGTTTACATGATGTAGTAAAAGCACTGTTGCACCATTATTTCTAATAGTTTTAATGATATTTAAAAACTCAGAAACATCCTTATTGCTATCTCTATCTTTACCATTTCCCATGAAGTTTTTTGAAGAATCAAAAACAATTAAATATGATTCAAGTGATGCTCTAGATAATATATTTAATATGTAAAGCATCTTTGATTTTGAAACTGATGATGAGTGTAAATACCTAAACTTGCCTTTATACTTATCCTTCAACTTATTGATTTTTCTATCTGATAAAGTGACAAGAGAATTGTCCAAATCTAGATATAATAAATTGTCAATTAATTTATTTTCAAGACAAAAAACAGCGCTCCCTACTGCAAAAGAACTTTTCCCTCGACCAGGAGCTGCAATAATTATTGTTACTTCTTTTTTTATAATACACGGAGTAAGATACTCTACTTTTATATTTTCAAAATCACTAGACGCTATATCATGTTTTTCAAGCATGCTACTTAGTTCATTTTCATCGATTTTAGTACCATTTTTAATACTCTTTTTCAACTTTTTGATTTCAGATTCGATAATTTTTCGATCTTTTTCATCTACAGCAAGCTCCAAACTTAAATTCTCTAATTTTTTAATTTTTAGAATTACTTGCTTCGTCACTTTCACTTTCTTTTCTATCTCTGCTATACTTAGCATGTCACTTCCTTTATTTGGTGAGTTTTGATTAAAAATTAAAAACAAGTTGAGAATTACCGTTCTCATTTTGTTTTACCTCGTACTTAGTTGCAATTTCTATTTTTATAAATGTTTCAGGAGGAGGTGCTTGATATTTTTGGCATAAATACTTTAAATCTTCAAAATTAAAATCAAAATCCAATAAATTATCATTCCACAATTCTTTCAATATCTTTATTTTTGTGAAATCATCAAAGGTTGAAAATTCATCTAACTTAATCTCATTTTCACATATATTATCACTAATACTTATCTCAATATCATTAATATGTATATGAAAACTAATATCTAAACTATTTTTATATCTAGGATCAAAGAGATTTTTATGCATACTTATATGCCTTTCAAATAACCAGTCTATCACATTGTCTAATTTATTAGAATTGCATACAATTGCAAAAGACCCCTTTCTTTTCCATTTTTCTAATTTAGAAACAACATCTTTCTCTACGATTTTTGCAAAATCATCAACTCTGTTACCCAACCAATTCCATTTTCTACAATTTAATAAAGTTTCTTTTGTAACATCCCTACAGCATTCCCAAAAATAATCATCCTTATTTTTAATACAATGTAAGAATTCTTCTATATCATTGTATTTCTTTATAAGCAAAGTTCTATATAATGAACTAAAATTTTGTTTTTTCATTGTTTTCTCCTTTGTATTTTGAATTGTACAAACAAACATCGCAATAAAATTACGAAGTTAAATTTGACAAAATGGAGACACAGAATGGGTAAATGTCATATTATAAATGAATTGCTAAAAATTGTTTATAAAGAGGGAGGCACATCGACTGTTTCCTTATCTGAACAGCTTGATTTAAAAATAAGAAATCTTCAAAATCACTTAAAAAAACTAAGTTCATCTACTTGCCTTGATGTACATAACAATGTTTCTTATTCAAAAGAAAAACTCGATATAGAGTCAATACAAGGAAAGAGTGTATGCTACAAGCTTAATCCAATATTCAAAAGCACTTTAAAGAAATTCAATTCAAAGGAAAGAAATAATATTTTATATATTGTCTCAGCAATACATTTTTGTGAAGATCTTCACTATTATTCTAATGAGCATAAAATCAATTTTCTTTTTAATTTACTAAACTATTCAATTCAAGAATTGCATGACAGTTCATATGTTTTAAGCACTAATATGGAAGTAGAAGATTTAAACTTAAAAAAATATAATTTATATTATCTAGATATTAATAGCAATTTACACCCAATTAACAAACCATTGATGCTGTATTTTCATTCAATTTATACAAGAAATAATACAATTTACTTTCTCTTCTATGATCAGAATATTCAGTTTGAATTTATCAAAAAAAAAGATATTCATACTTTCAATATAGCAAATGCTTCTCCGGAGACACAAACATACAAAGAAATAGATAGCGAAAAAGTAAAATATTTTTTACACAAAGAAAACTTGTTTTTTGATATAAAAAATAAAATCAAAATCAAAATTGACAATACCCTTTTAAAATCACTTAATAAAGATTTTTTTAATATTACAATAAATTCTTTCGCTCAAACAACTACTATTATCACCATGAAAGAAAGTTATAATTTTTTATTTCCATTCTTAAAAATGAATATTGATAAAATCACAATCATTGAAGGAGATTCCACTCTAATAGAAGATCTTAAAGAGTATTTTCACCAAGACCTATATGCCCATGTAGCAAATATTAAAACTTAACTATAACTATTCAACCCATTGAAAGTTAGACATGAACTATATTTGTAATATAGTTCCAAAATGACAGAAAATAAATAAATTAGAGAGATTCAAATAGAAAATATCAGAATAAATATAGGTGTACATCAAATTTCTCTTCTAAAATCAACAACCCCACCCTCTATCAAATCATTCGAAACACGCAACATAGAAAGACCGGTAATTGTTTCATATGTAAGAACACTCCTGCTTTGTCCAACATAATCCACGCTGTATTGCATGCCATATTTATCTACAACTGTAGTATCTTCTTTTACAACATAAATCATCTCTTCAATTGCTTGAAAATACTCCTCATTATAAGCAGAAAGTAAAAAGAGATCAAGCTCTTCATCACTAAGCATTATGAGAAGGTCTGGTGGAAGCGTAATACCTTGTGTGTCATCAAATGTTTCTACTTTTTGCATAAATGCATCTATGATTTCACTCTCACTCATCCCTGCATTACCATCCAAAAATGTAAACTCTGTAAATGTCTCTGTAGTTGGATTATCATAAATTAACTCTATCATCTCTTCACTTTTTTGTTGTTTTTAAAACAATTTGCAAATCATCTCTTTGAGCCATACATACTTCTCATTTCTCAGCACAAAATAATAAAAAGCAAAGAGCAGTGTCCCTACAAAGAGTAGCAGTAAAATTCCCTGAATGCCATTTGCCAGATAGATAAGTCCTAAGAGTGTGGATTGTATAAATACAAATGCGTAACGGTTGTTTGGATCTACCTTATCTATCCAATCAGGTATCTTGGATTTACCAATAAAGTAGATCATTACCATCGTTATAATAACACTTAGTAAAAAATGCCATCCACTTATATAGTGATACTCTACCCCTATAGTTTTACAAGCTGTTGCCATTGCTTCATTGTAGTAAAATAAAAAACTGTGTATGTAGTTATTGATGATATCCATCTATCTCTCTCCTTAGTTTTTGTTATGGATTACTTGATATTTTGACTATTAAATGAGTTCGTTTTTATGATGAGTGTTACAGTATCATCACAACTCTCGATAATGGCATTGATCTCACTCATTGTAATATCTAACAGCATGTCTTCATTGCTTCTCATAATCCTACTCTCCTTTATCTCTTGATTTGCAGTTTTTTAAAGAGATAAGAGTGTCATTTTTTAAAAAGCTCTCTTTACTAAGTTGCCACCCTGTTGATTTTTGCACAAGATAGGTGTTAAATCCTGTATCGCACTCAAGCGCAATACCTCTGTTGAAATCTGCTTTATTATTTATAAGACTCTTTTTAGTATCGGATGCATCCCAAAACATAATTGTTACCATTAAAACAAGAAAGAAGGCTGCCATTACTCTAATACCTATGTTCTTTGTTCCTTTTTCGTAGTTTTCACCTAGCTCTTTTATTACTATTGCAAAGAGCCCCAACAGCATTAATGGCCCCATCATTAAAAACAATGGATTTACATACTCAAACATCCTCTAACCCTTCATCTTTTTTCTCTGCATCTCTCTTTTGCGCTCGAACAAGCCCTACCATTATAAAGGCTGCAACCATTCCTATAGCCACCAATAACTCTAATACTGCTGATCCTGCAGGCGTAATCATCTTATAGTCTCTCACACTTATTAGCTCGTATCATTAGGGAGTCTTTTGTAAAATAATCTCCCTCTAAACTCCAGCCGTTTTTCTTAGAGACTCTATATCTGTTTGCTTCACTATAAAGACCTCCGCCACTTAAACACTTCAGCGCTGTCCCTCTTTTAAAATATGTTTTATTCTCCTGTGCTGTAGAGTAACTGTCATGTGCATCCATAAAAAGAAGTGCAATACAGATTACTCCTAAAGTAGTAACAAATGGATCTCTCGTTTTTTCAAAAAAGAGTGGTATTATAAATACAACACTCAGCACAAACAAAGCACCATTGTTCATATACTCAAACATTACTCCATCTCCTCACATCTATCAGCCCGTATCATGAGCGAATCTTTTATAAAGTAGAATCCATCTACCTCCCAGCCATCTTGTTTGCTTACCCTGTATTTACTACTATCATTTGTGCAGCGAAGTACTTTAACACCCCTAAATAGTTTTATATTCTCTTTTGCTTGCATCATTGAACTATCTGCTTGAAAAAATATAAGTGCTGTAATAAAGAGCACATAGGCAAACCAGTAATATTTGGCACTGCTCTTTTTACTGCTTTGTAGCTGTTTGGATTTTTTCTTCTGTGTACTCAATGAAGGTACCAGAAATACCAATATTAAAGAGAGTAAAAAAAGTGCTTTTATAAGCTCTGAATCTATAAACTCTATCATCTCTTTTTCTCCTCTTTTAAATCTAGCGATGCACTATATGCAACTACAGCTTGCTCTATTGCCTCACCCATTGTTATATTCTCTTCGCAGCAACAACGGATTAATTTTTTTTGCAGCTCCTTATCAAGTAAAACTTCTACTGCAATCTCATCTTCTTTTGGTTTGCAATCTTCTTTTACTTCCAATGAAGATGAGACCTCTGTATTTATAAAACGATACAACACCACAATTGCAATAACAACAAAATATAAAGAGATCACAAATGCTATGTCAGGGTGTTGCTTCCCATACTCTTCAAACCAGTATGCCGATAATACCATTGCCAAAAAATAGAGATGTGCAAACCATACATTACGCCACTCTATCTTTGAAAAGAGACTCTTTTTTTTATCCTGCATTATAATGCTTCCTCTCTGCCAATATTCAATACAAACTATGCAACTTATTTAAAAATATTTTAACGCAAATAAAAGCTCAATCTATCATAATTCACAAAGTGTGAAAGAGTTAAAAAAGATCTATATCTTCACAAAAATCATAATTGAGAATAATCCTCATGAGGTGTTCATTCCCTATTCCTTCCTCCTCATCATAGCCTATAACATTTACAAAGTACTCTCTATAATTGATTTGCATACGAGCTTCTATGTAGAGTCCTGCTAGAGAACCAACAGCAGTAATAAGATCATTCCCCTCATATAAAACACCATTACTCACTTTTAAGAGATAGAGGCTCATATTTTCATCATCGCGTCTAATATAGCAATCAAGCTGTTTTATATAGGTTAAGTTTGCGTAGATGTCATTTATTTTTTCAATATCTTCTATTATCTTTTGGGCTTTATAATCGTAAATAAGATAGGGCATTTTATTCTCCTGCAAATACTCTGCGAGATAGACATACTTTTTTTTAAGAGATTCGATTTTATAGATATGATCATTACTAGAGCATGATGAATCACCATAGAGCAAAAATTCCAAAGAGGTCTTATGCTTTTTTGCAAACTTTGCTAATGCCTCATAGGGGATACGGTTACGACTCTTTATATTGGAAAAGTTTGAAGAGGAGAGACCTAGAGCATGTGCTATCTGTTTGTTCTGCGGGGTACTCTTCTCCTGTAGTTCTAAAATCACAGAGACTCTTTGTATAATCTCTTCAAAATTCACATCTTTTATTTCACTCATAAGCGCTCTCCTTCTAATTATCTAATACTGTAACTACAACACCATCAACAACTTTTACTGCATACCCATCACACCTGTAAGTACCACTGCCAAGCTCTTTTATCTTTTTAGAGAGAGTTGGTGGCACTATCTCTTGTGTAATCTTTTCTAAATCAAGTGCATAGACTCTTTGCAGATACCTGATAATGGCATGTTCACTGACAATGAGACTATCTGAAGAGGTGCTAAGCTGTTTGATCTCATTTTTATATTTTTGAATCTGGTTATTGAGTTTATCCCGTCTGCTTTGAATGGCATTAAACTCTCTGTTTAGCTCCTCTTTTTCTAACTCTTTTTTCGTAAGCAGTACCTGAAGATTTTTTATCTTTGTCCCTGTTAGATGTTGCATTGTAGTCTCTCCTTCTCTTTGGTGTAACCTCTGTTTAGTTTTTTAGCAAGGGTTTGGTTGTATGCATTTATTGCGGCTTCAAGAGTACAAAAATACTCCTCTATTATGCGCGTTGCCCTTTTTGCTTTGATGCTTCCATACTCTTTGATAAAGATATACTCTCCAAAGAGATTAAGCAGTATGGAGAGTTTGTAGTAACGCACTCTCTTGTTTACTTCACGATAGAGTTTTACTTGGTGTGGATAGCGCATCTTTTACTCCTACTCAATACCATCTGCTCTCTTGCAACTCTTCATATAAACAACCCTATCGCCTTTTTTAAAGAACTTCTCTTTATAAATACTCCATCCACCCTCTTTGGTAACAAATGCCTCTTCGCCATATTCATGCAAAGATGTACTACACAGCAGTGGTACGGCACTCTCAAACTCCTCTTTTATATCAACGGATGATGAGCACCCTTGTATTATTAGAGTGAGTGTTGTTGCTATTATGATTCTTTTTTTATTTATCTTCATCTTCTACTTCCTTCTATTAAATTGTAGTAAAAACTCTGCTTTAGATTTAAAAGTTTTGCAGAGTGTCATATTTTAAATGTTGGCTTTTCTGTGCGTGTTGCTTAGTAACAATCATCATCACAGTAGTACCCATTACGCCCACCACCAGCGATTCCAATTGCAATCACAACTAAAAAAGCAATCGCTGCTGCACCAACAACATAAAAGAGAAGCTGTACAATTGAGAGCACAACTCCCTCTTCAAAATTTGTATTTTTTATATTGATCCATATATCAAGAACTATAAGAACAATACCGATAGCTATCATAAGCTGACCATTTAAAATATCACCACCATTTTTTAAAGCACTCTGGTAAAAATCAAACCCAAAATATATAAGCGCATAAGCTATAGTTACTAATACCAAAGTTCCACCATCAAATATTTGGTAGTTAAACTTTTTTGTGGTGTATTGGTTTATCATGGTAACTATCAACCATCCAACTACAGCGGCTCCAATGAGACCAAATATTGTTAAAACAACCATCGCTTTCTCCTTCTTATTTTACTTTTTACAATAGCGACTCTTTGCGAAAACATTAATTCGTTACGAGTGACTTTCGCAGTTTATGCTTTTTTACTATATGGCATATATACAAACCAGAGTATACACAATAATCTAATAATTTCCAAATTTTTTCTATGCCAATTTTTTATAGTGTATAATTTCTTTATAATATCAATGAACAGAGGCAAGTAAAGATGACAGAAGAAGAGAATCAGGAGAGACTCAGAGGTTTAAAAGAAGAACTTCTTAATTCCTTGAAAAAAGAGTATGGCAATATTCCTGTTACTACCCTTGAATCATTGACTAAAGAGATTAAGCTAATACCGAGTGTGCGTAGTGGTCATGAAGAAAAAAGAGATACTACGAATTACTGTGAACTCTCCCCTACAAAGCTCAATGAGTATGATGAACTCCTTGTTCAAGAAAGAGAATTAGGTCCAGCAAACAGTAGACTTGTTGAAAAGTACAGCTTAGTATATGGAGATTTATTAGTATCGTATCGTGGATATAGAAATATACTTATCGGCAGATTTGCAAAAAAAGAATGTAATAGACCTGCCGTTGCGGCAGTGAGTAATATTCTTATAAGATTTGAGGAAGAGACAAGTGAATCACTTTCTCTGCTAGTGCATAAATATCTTACAGATGGTCCTGCGCAACATTACCTGCGATCTGGAGCAGTAAATCCTGATGATGGAAGAGATCGTTTCCACAGACGATATCTACTGAGTAAAGAGTATTTGGCAAATATTCCAATTCCCGATTTTAGAGTACTTATGCAAGAGAACCCAATTGACAAACTCTACTATACTCAAAAAGATTTATTGGCAACTATCATGCATCTTTATTCAACTATATCAAAGATGCGTACAAATATAATGAAAAAAGATGAGTCCTTACTACAGGTTTATCTCAAAAACAACAGTGCACTCCCTGAAACACTTCACCAGAATAAGAAACTGCTAGAGCAGCTTAAACTTTTAGAGAAACAGGCTGAGAGGCTTTTAGACGAGTCATAAATTTAGAGTGATAAATAAAATCAAAGGAAGAAAATGAAAAGAAAAATATTAGGATTAGTTGCAGCAGTAACATTATCAACAGGAGCTTTTGCAGCAAGTGATTTACAAATTGGCAGCGGTTCAGTCAGTATTGATGGTATGCAAAATGAAACGTCTTATTTTGTGGGTGCTGATGGTGCAAATGTGGTAAAAACAGGAGCGTTAAAAGGCACTTTAATTGGTATTGGCGGGAACATTAACGTTTTTAGTGTTGATACAATAACTGCTACAGGTGGAGCTTACACTATGGCGGCTGATTTGCTTGTTGGTTATACATTCAAAGAATCTTTCAATATTCCTCTTACGCTTAAAGCTGGTATTGGTTATGGGGTAACTCGTGATAATATTGTAAATAAAAATTCATGGGCACCTCAATATAGTGCTTCTGCTGCATTTACAATCTATAAAGGAATTGGTCTTGGAGTAAGATACAATACAACTAAGCCTACGCTTCTTGGTGTTAAGAGAAATATTAAATCTACAATCGGGTATTTAAATATTGCCTATTAAAGAAATACTAAATCTTTACAATGTACAGTTCAAAGTCAAATTAACGATTCTGGCTGACACAGTTATGTTTGCACTATCTTACTTTCATTTTATTACCAAGATACACTAATATTAATTGAAGCTTTCGAATCCCAATACTGATTATGTGTCACAGAATAACCTTTTTTAATTAATTCTCGTATCACCAATGAACGTATTACATCTTGTTCTTTTCTTGACAATGGCTTTAAAAGTTCTGAAATTTTATTTGGAGCATTTATATAAGTTATTATAAATGAATTATAATAACCACCAGATGCTATCCTTGCAATATTTTTATTAAAAAATATAATTAATCCATTATATGCTTTTTTCCCATTTGCAGATTTCATAATATGTTTTTCTAGTTTTTTTGTCTCTTGTATTGTTGTTTTATGGGCATCTTTTGCTGGAATTAGCCCACTTGCACTAAGCATGCTAAAACCACCTATTAATATTATAAATAGTATTTTATTCATCGATTTACCTTTCTCTATTTATTTTAATTTGATTGACATCTATATTTGTCAAGTTCATTATATAAACTGATTAACTTACTGCCTGCAGCTACATCTATCTTATTTTGTATGTTTTTACATACTTTATTATGTACATCTCTTTTTCTTTTGGCATTGGCTTCTCTTTCCTTTTTAACTTTGGCCTTTCTTGCTTCTCTTGCTTCTCTTTCCTTTTTAACTTTGGCCTTTCTTGCTTCGCTTACTTCTCTTTCCTTTTTAGCTTTGGCCTCTCTTTCTTCGCTTACTTCTCTTTCCTTTTTAGCTTTGGCTAATAGAAGTTTTTTTCTTACGCTCACTAAATTATTATCTCTAACAACTTGATCAAAAAGTGCTTTATCAAAGGTAGGCTGAGAACCTATTGAGCCTGTTACCGCTGTCAACCCTAGACTAAGGACAGCACTGATTCCTCCACCTATTGCAGTAGTAATAGCATCTTTATCCTTGAAAAACTGGCTATTACAATATTCTTTTTCTTGTTTATTTTGTAAAGAACTATTCATGCAACATTGAACAAACTGCTTCCCTTCTTCAATTTTAAAACTCATTTTATTTTTATAATTTGGGTAAAATCCATACTCAGATATAATAATAACTTCGTCTTTACCATTTTTCTCACTATTGGGATTATTATCAATAGTGATTAATACTCCATTTTTATCAACATGTGCATACCTTAATGGATTTTTAGCAGATAATACTATTTTTTCATTATCTCGTTGTAAGGCATTTTTATGTATTGAAGGTTGTGTTGCTGAACAAGCGTTAAAGGACATTATTATTAAACAGTTGATAATGATTTTTTTAGTCATCTTTTATTACGGTTCCTATATTGAATAATTTTAAAGGTAATGTTATCAATTATAACCTTAAAAACAATATTAATAAAAAACAACTTGAAAAAGATTCCAAAATTTAAATCTGAAGTGCAATTTTTGAAAATTCAAAATTGAAAAGTTGTAAATTTAGATTTGAAGAGGTTAAATGTTAAAATCTCACTTCAAATTCTAACCACAGAAAAAGGAAGAGAGAT
>Ga0256840_1000585_pt1 | contig 36890 bp, 33 predicted proteins | sample 355202metaG_FD_185969 | JGI IMG/M metagenome (GOLD analysis project Ga0256840, IMG submission 185969) | Hydrothermal vent microbial communities from Mid Atlantic Ridge, Atlantic Ocean - 355-202 | ecosystem: Environmental > Aquatic > Marine > Hydrothermal vents | place: Atlantic Ocean: Mid...
CACCCTGTTAGTTGATTGAATTTTATCTAACAAGGCGAGTTTTTAAAAGCCTGCCACACTCATTGTTCCGCTACGCTCCACAATGAGTGTGGCAATTATTTAACAATAACGTTGTGAAACTATACAGGTAATCAATTAAATGCTAAAATTATTAGGCCATTCTCAAGTTTTGAGAATGGCAACAACTAAACTAACCCACAACCCAATAAAAACAGAACAAAATGGAAGCGTTAACCGACCTAAAACATATTTTACACAGCAAAAGAGCCAATATTTATTACCTCGAAAAATGTCGCCTCATGCAAAAAGGTGGGCGAGTCGTCTACCTGACCGAAGAAACCAAAAGCAAACACTACTGGAACATCCCAATAGCCAACACCACCGTCATACTACTGGGTACAGGCACATCCATCACCCAAGGCGCAGTAAGAATGTTGTCATCCGCAGGCGTGTTATTCGGGTTTTCAGGTGGTGGAGGTACGCCATTGCTCGCAGGTAACGAAATAGAATGGCTCACACCACAAAGCGAGTATCGACCCACTGAATATATCCAAAGCTGGATGAAGTTTTGGTTTGATGCAAACAAACGCTTAAAAGTTGCCAAATATTTTCAAAAACAAAGAATAAACTATCTACAAACTACTTGGAAAAAAGACCAAGACCTCAAACTAGAAGGCTTTGACATCAAGCATGAAGAACTCTCTCAAGCCCTAACCAAATTCACTGACAAAATAGACCAATGCCAAGACACCACAAATTTATTACTTGCCGAAGCCCAATTAACCAAATATTTATACAAATACGCAGCCACCCAAACCAAACATAAAGATTTTAAACGCCAACACGACAGCATAGAAGCCGCCAACGCCTTTCTCAATCACGGAAACTACCTTGCTTACGGACTAGCAGCCACAACTTTATGGGTGCTAGGCATACCACATGGCTTCGCCGTTATGCACGGCAAAACTCGCCGCGGAGCTTTGGTTTTTGATATCGCAGACCTCATTAAAGACACATTAATATTACCATGGGCATTTATCTGTGCCAAAGAAGGAGCAAGCGAAAAAGAGTTTCGGCAACAGTGTTTGGAAAACTTCACCAACCACAAAGCACTAGACTTTATGTTTGCTACAATAAAAGAGGTTTGTAAAAAAGGAGAGAAACAATGAACAATAGTTTTTTTTTAATTATGGCGAATTCGCCTCAAATAGGTTTGTATTATGAGTAAAAGAAATTCAAAAATAGAAATCAAAGGAATTGAAGTTACCTTAACTCAAATACGACAAAAGGATTTTGTTTGTATCACAGACATAGCAAAATATAAAAACCCAGAAGCACCAAGAGACATTATAAAAAATTGGATGCGAACTAAAAACACCATTGAATTACTAGGACTTTGGGAAAAAATAAACAACCCAAATTTTAAACAGGTCGAATTCGACCTGTTTAGAAGTGAAGCCGGTTACAACCACTTTGTGTTATCACCACAAAAATGGATAAATACTACAGATGCTATTGGTTTACAATCTAAATCGGGTAGGTACGGCGGCACATATGCTCACATAGATATTGCTCTAGAATTTGCCTCATGGGTCTCAGTTGAGTTTAAGTTTTACCTTATAAAAGAATTTCAGCGGTTAAAAAGCCAACAGCAAAAAGAACTGGATTGGGATATAAAGCGCAGTTTAACCAAAATAAATTACCGCATCCACACCGATGCAATAAAACAAAACCTCATACCAAAACACCTAAGTAAAAAACAAACATCAATAATCTACGCCAACGAAGCCGATGTGTTAAATATGGCATTGTTTGGACAAACAGCAAAACAATGGCGAGAAAACAATCAAAAAAAAGAAGGTAATATCCGCGATTATGCCAATGTAAGCCAACTGGTTTGCCTATCCAATCTCGAAAATCTCAATGCTGTATTCATAAACGCAGGAGAAGAGCAAAATATACGCTTAGAAAAACTCAACCAAATAGCCATAGGGCAAATGAAAATCTTAGTTCAAAACCACACTATAAAAAATTTAGAGAACAAGGATTAAAAAATGATAGTTACCTTCATCTCCCAATGTGAAAAAAAGTCACTGAATAAAACCAGACGTGTACTGGATGCCTTTGCTAATCGAATAGGTAACAGAACATGGCAAACGCCAATAACCGAAGAAGGCTTGGGAGCAGTTAAAAAATTGTTGAAAAAAACTGCTACAAAAAATACGGCAGTGGCTTGTCATAAAATCAAATCTAGAAAATTGACAAAGTTGGAGTGGGTTGTTGGTAATCGGGATAGGTTTAACTTTGAGGGGCATGTTCCGGTTAATTTTACGGAAAAAGATATTAATAAATATAGAGATAGTGCAAAGTGGAAAACACTAAATATTATTAAATATGCCTCTTCTATAGCAGGGTTGTTCCATGATGTAGGTAAGGCTAATGAACTGTTTCAGAATAAACTAAACCCTGAATTATTAGGTAAGTTTTATGAACCATATCGGCACGAGTGGGTTTCGTTGAGAATATTTCAAGCATTTGTAGATAACCAGTCAGATACAGAGTGGTTACAAGCTTTAATTGATATAGATAACAGTGCAGAAAAATTAGTACTTGAAAAACTCAAGTCACTAAGAGATGGGATTGATAAAAATATAAAGAACCCTTTTAAATCCTTACCGCCGTTTGCAAAATTAGTTGCTTGGCTGATTGTATCTCATCATAAATTGCCGCAATATCCTAAAATGGGTGATAATCCACCATCATTTGAAAACATGGGAAAATGGTTAAATGAATATTTTGAAGCTTGTTGGAATTCCCCACAATGTATGCAAGATGATTGGAATTACAGTGATATTAAAAAAAATTGGAATTTTCCATATGGTACACCATTTAAAAGTGCCCACTGGCAAACTCACATCAGTATTTTAGCCAAAAAAGCCTTAAGTTTTGAGAGTCTGCAACAAAACTGGTTTGAGCAACACTTTACGGCTCATATATCTCGGCTATGTTTGATGCTATCTGATCATTATTATTCATCTCAGCCAGAAACAACCCCAGAATTACAAGATAGAAACTATAAAGCCTATGCCAATACAGATAAAGATAAATACGGGCAAAAATATTTAAAGCAAAAACTTGATGAACATAATATTGCGGTAGGAATGAATGCATACGAATTTGCTAAATCATTGCCTAAATTAAAAAATGATTTACCTGTGTTAAAACCTAATAAAGCATTAACCGCAAAAGTTCCAGATTGTTTTCAATTAGATTTTGGTTGGCAAGAAAGAGCTTATCATTTAGCAAAATCTATTAAAGATGATACAAAAAATTATGGCTTTTTTGGTGTTTGTCAATCATCAACAGGAAAGGGGAAAACACTAGGCAATGTACGCATAATGTACGGGCTTTCGGATGATAACAAATGTCGATTTAGCATTGCTTTAGGCTTGAGAACATTAACTTTACAAACTGCGGATGCTCTCAAAGATAATTTAAATCTTGAGTATGATGAACTTGCTTTGCTGATAGGTTCACAAGCGGTGAAAGACTTACATCAACAGTCAAAAGAACCAGAAACAACAGAAGAACAAAACCAAGGCAGTGAATCGGCCGAATCCTTATTAAAAGATGAAATATCATTAATTGAGGAATTACCAGAATACCATGGAGAAGGTGCTGTATGGTTTAAACATGATCCAAAAATTCTAAAACTGATACAAGCGCCTGTTTTAGTTAGTACCATTGATTATTTAATGCCAGCCAACGAAGGAATACGAGGTGGTCGTCAGATAGCTCCTATGCTTAGGTTGTTGACCTCGGATTTAGTGCTTGATGAGCCTGATGATTTTGGCTTAGATGATTTACCTGCTTTGTGCCGCTTAGTGAATTGGGCAGGAATGTTAGGCAGTCGAGTTCTCTTATCAACTGCAACCATTTCTCCATCACTAGCAAGTACACTATTCTTGGCCTACCAACAAGGAAGAAAGCACTATACGCAAGTTAATTGCGAGCTTGGTGAAACAAGTAGAGTTTGTTGTGCTTGGTTTGATGAATTTAAAAAACCATTATCCAAGCTTATAGACAATGAAAAATCTTATGTACTAGAACATAAAAGCTTTATTGATAAACGCATTAAAAATTTAGAGAAAAAAAGTTCAGCTTTAAGGAAAGCCAAAATTGTTAAAGTGGAACGCAATAATGAAAAAACACCAACTGAGTGTATCTCATCGGTTATTCAAGCCTCAATTAAAACATTACATCAACAAAATTCTGTTATTATTGATAATAAAAAAGTCTCTATTGGCTTGGTACGTATGGCAAATATTAATCCACTGGTGCATATTTCGAAAATGTTATTAGAAAAAGCTCCACCTGAAAATACAATTGTTCATTATTGTGTATATCACAGTCAATTTCCATTGTTACAACGCTCAAATATTGAAAAGCAATTAGATGATGCATTATCTCGTCATAGTGAAAAAAAGTGGCTACAGCAATCCGGCATTCCAGAAGTTATACAAAACTATAAAGAAAAACACCATATATTTGTAGTTTTAGCAACAGCGGTAGCTGAAGTAGGTCGAGATCATGATTATGATTGGGCAATTGTTGAACCAAGCTCTATGCGCTCAATTATACAATTAGCAGGGCGAGTTCAACGTCACCGCAAACAAATGCCATCAAATGAAAATATTCATATACTATCAAAAAACTATAAAGGTTTAAAAGGCTTAAAATTAAAATTTGAAAAACCAGGGTTTGAATCTCAAAAGTTACAATATGCATCAGCTGAATTAACCGAACTTGTCAAGGAAAATGAATTTGATGATATTAATGCAATTGCCAGAATTAAAGCACCTTACACGCTCTCTTTAACAACACATCTTTCACCAAGGTTTAAATCATTTAATGAATTAGAGCATTTTTCTCAAACAATACGCCTTGTTGGCAGTAAAAAAGAAAAAGATTATGCAGCTCAATGGTGGAATAATGAAATGACATGGTGTGGCGAATTGCAACGTTTACAACCTTTTAGGCAGTCATTGCCAAATGATGATTATAATCTTGTATTTACTCGTACAGAAAAAGCTATTTGGCAAAAGAAAATACCAAAAACATTTCCAGTACGGTATGAAAATACTTCTGATATAGCAGAAAAGCAAGAAAAAATTAATATCGGAATAGGCAATCACTTTTGGGGAAGCTTTAATCTCAAAGAAGAAATAAACAAATTAGCAAAACGATCAAGAGAAAGTGAAGAATTAGTTTTAAAGAAATTCACTCACTTATCTCTTCAACAATTAAATAAAAACTCGACTAAGCAGTGGCAATGCCACCCTATGTTCGGTTTATACAAAATATTGAAAAAGGATACCTATGAAAATGAGTAAAGTGAATATTATAAAAGTTCAAAATGCCATTAAAAACTATATTGATGCTGTTGACGAGAAAAACATAATAGATAGAAGTTTAGATAAGATTTTAAATTTATATACAGAATTTTTATCAAATACATACTTGCAAGCCAAATCTATTTTTAATCAAAATATTGAAATTAAAAAAATTGTCTCTGATTTAAAAAAGAAAAAAGTTGCTAAAGGTTCTTCTAAGCAAGAAAAAATTAATTTTTCTCGTGATATTATAAATAAGTTGATAAGTTTTTTTGAAAAACAAGAGGTGCTTGCTGAACTAGTACAGGCACATCGTCTATTATCTATTGAAGTTAAAAACATTAAAAGTTGGAATAAATATGAGCAATGGATTGGCTGGGCGTTAGATTTTGGCAAGGAAAGCTACTTGGCAACTCATATTGCAAAATTGACACACTCAAGTAGTAAGGGAGCTTCGTGTGATGTACGTTACCATAATTCTTGTACTAAATATAACTCACAGTATTTAGCAACTTCTGAAAAGCCTATTTTAGATACTGCTTACCCAAACAACAAATATTCATCTATTTCGCAGTTATACAGTATCAAAGTGGGTGAGTGTTATATTGGTGATTTACTAAGGGAAGGGAACGAGCAATATCTTAAATGTTTTACCAGAAATGACAAATTATTGGAATTTTGGTGTCAGTGTTTTTCAAAATTTATTAAAAATAAAAATAAAAAAAGTTACTTTCTTTCCAAACAAACCTACTTTCCTATTGAAGATAATCAATACCATCTGTTATTACCATTAACTTCATCATCTTTAGTGCATGAGTTACACCTTGAACATAAGAAATATTGGGATAAAGGGCAAGAAACGGCTAGAGAGCAAAATAAAAATAAAAAATACTCAGCTATAAATACATGCAGCTACCCAAACAAAGCTTATTTACATGTAACAGGTTCCAATCACTCTAATGCCTCGTCATTAAATGGTAAACGTGGTGGAAGAATTGCTTTATTATCGGCGATGCCTCCACAATGGCAGTCAAAATTTCCTTCTTATGTTGATAAAACTGAAGTATTCGATAAAAAGCTAGGTTTTACCTTAAAAACGGAAATAGAAGAACTTAAAAAATATTTATTATTAATCAAAAGCAAATCACTCAGTATCAGTGAGTCTAAACGAAATGCTGCGGTCATGCGTAAACTGCGAATCATTAGCGGTAATTTCTTTAATTACATTGGGGAGATTAATATTCAAACAGCTCTTAAAAATTGGACTATTGACAGTCATTTACCGATTGAACAACAACTTTTATTTGAATTTAACCGAGAAGATAAAATAGCACTGTCTGTAAAAGCAAATAAGAAGTGGATGAAAACACTCAGTAAAAGTTATGGGCGTTGGTTAAATAATCAGCTTAAATCAAAAAGCAAATTATCCTTAACTCTTATTCATGAAAGAATATGGGCTGATGCTTTTTTAATTGAATTGCGAGAGTTTATTGCAATACAGGAGGTAACATTATGAGTCAATATTTAGTACTTAGTCATATCAAAATACAAAATGCTAATTCAATTGCAGGACTGACTTGGGGCTTTCCTGCTATTACTCAATTTTTGGGCTTTACTCACGCCCTAAATCGAAAAATATCCAATCAGTATGATGGTGAATATGATACTGAATTAATCGGTTGTGGTGTGATATCTCATGCTATTCAAAATAAAGTGTATCAGCCAAAACAATATGCTGACTTTGAATTTATACAAAGTAGAAATCCACCTGTACTAGCACTTCATAAAAATGGTAAAAAAGTACCAGTCATCGAAGAAGGCAAAATGAATTTAACCGTTAGCTTAGTGATAGAGTTAAATAAATCGTTAACTTTAACGACTGAACAAATAAAAGAATTTGAACAAAAAATAGAGTCTTTGAGTTATCAAATGCGCATTGCTGGAGGCACTTTATTAAGCATTAGCAAGGTGAATCTTCTGGCTGCAAGCACACAAAATCAGCATACAGATATGCTAAGAAAAATTAAGCGACTGACTATGCCTGGTTTTGTTTTGTTTGACCGCCATGAATATTTACAGCAACACTATCAAACTTTATTAACAAAGCACAGTTCAAAAGGTGGTAATGCAAAAAAACCACAATTGATTGATGCGTGGCTAGATTTTTCTGCACTTAAATTTAAAGCAATACCAGAGCTTAGTAAAGATCAAAATCAACCAGATGACAATACAACGGCCAAGTGGGAATACATTTCTAAGCCTAATACAGGCTATTTAATTCCGCTTATGACAGGTTATAAGGCTATCAGTGAATTGTATACACCAAAGCAAGTTAAAAATACCCGTGATGAAACAACACCTACGCGATTTGTTGAAGCGATACATTCAGTTGGAGAATGGAAAAGTATGCACAACACTAAACATATTATTGATATTATTTGGCGTTATCAACATGACGGACAATGGTATCTATGTAAACAAAATATTAATACAGGTATCGAGAAAACTGATGATACAAATAATATAGAACAGACCCAAACATTTAATTTAAACGAAGCACTTAACAACTTTTGAGGAAAAACATTATGACAAATTTAACCATGCCAAGCGTATTAGCTTTCGACCGTAAACTAGAACCTTCTGACGCATTGATGTACTCAGGTACTTGGGACAGCATACATACTGAAAACTTATGGCAAGCAATAGAGCTTTTTGAACGCCGCAATCGAGCAGTAAAAAGTAACTTTAAACAAGAAGTTCTTGAAGATGAAGTAGAATTACAAAAACAAACAGCAGAATCAAACCTTTCTTGGGGAGACGATGCCGCATTAGACCATAAGCATGACACATTAAAATTGAGTTTTACCTTGCGAGTTGTAAATGGTCTAAATAAACCTTCTGTATGTAATAGTACAGACTTTGAAAAAACTTACAGTAAGAAGGTGGAAGATTATACTCAATTGAACATTGGACAACTCGCTAATCGTTATGCCTATAATATTGCCAATGGACGATTTTTATGGCGTAATCGTATTTGTGCTCAGGAGCTTAAAGTTGTTGTCAACCATTCTAGTTTGAGTGAACCATTAACCTTTAATGCGTACGATTACCCTTTAAGAAACACAACAGCAGACGATAAGAAACTAGCAATGCTTGCCGAGATAATTAAATCAGGTTTTGTAAATGACAAAGCTGTATTACTGAAGATTGATGCTTACGCAAGGCTTGGCAATGGGCAACGAGTGTGGCCATCACAAGAGATGACTTTAAACACGCCAAAAGGTGAGAAAAGTCGCCATTTATTTCATTTGAAGGTTAATGGTAAGGATATTGCAGCAATGCATTGTGAAAAAATAGGCAATGCTTTACGCACGATTGATGATTGGTATCCTAAATTTCAAGAAACACAAACACCTATTGCGATTGAAGCCTATGGCTCGGTCACTCAAAGAGGTATAGCTTATCGTTCTACAAGAAATGATTTCAAAAGCTTATTGTTGACATGGCTTAATGCAGAGGACGAAAATGGCATTGAAGAAGATAGTAAGCACTTTGTTGTTGCTATGTTAATTCGTGGTGGAGTTTTTGGTGAGAGTGAATGCTAAGGAGATAAAATGAAATACTACCAAGACATAACCATCATTCCATGTGCAGAAATCTCGATTTACCATATTTGGGAAAAACTCTACCAACAAGTACATCTTGCACTTGTTGAGAGTCAAGGTGCTGAGGATAAAATACACATGGGTGTGGCATTTCCTAAATACAAATATAATGAAAAATGTAAGACATTGGGCAATGTATTACGGGTATTTGCAAACAGTGAACAGGAACTAGAAAATTTAGACTTAACTAAATGGCTGACTCGTTTAAGTGATTATGCTCATATAAAAAGCATAAGAACAGTTCCAGAAACCAATAGTTTTTATAGTTTTTACGATCCAAGACCAGAATCGAATATCGAAAGGCTTGCCAGACGAAACATAAAAAGGTTAAAGGAAAAGAGGAATATCAAAATAACTTTAGAAGAAGCGATAAAGAAAATAAAAGCAAGAGGATTTAAAGAAGAAAAATTAGACTATCCATTTATCAATGTAAAAAGCTTGGGAAATCAGCATCGTTTTAGAAGGTTTATAATTCAGCAAAAAGCTGATATAATGACGAATAAAGGTTTTAACTCCTATGGATTAAGCCGTCAATCATCATTACCAAACTTTTAACCATTATTTTTATGCTCATTAACAAATCGTTTAAAATCAAAAACTTGCAAATTAGCCAAAAAACATTGGTTAAAATGGCTAATTTGCCCCAACCCCTTGAAATTTCAACAAAAACACGCCAAAATCCACTATTCACTGCCGCAAACGCAGCTTAGAAAAGCATCAAAGGGTAATGATTGCATAAAGTGCCATTCACTGCCGCAAACGCAGCTTAGAAAAGCTACTCAGGAACATTGTGACAAATGCGGATAATTCACTGCCGCAAACGCAGCTTAGAAAAGTTTGCGTGTAAAAGTTTAATCAAAAGTTGAATTCACTGCCGCAAACGCAGCTTAGAAAGATAGGCTCTACTTTCGACATGTCCGAATCAGATTCACTGCCGCAAACGCAGCTTAGAAATGATTTAAGTTTGATGACTCTCTATCGTTTGCATTCACTGCCGCAAACGCAGCTTAGAAAACTAGACTTGACTAAATACTCAATGCAGGGTGATTCACTGCCGCAAACGCAGCTTAGAAAATCATATTTAAAGATGGAAACAAGCTAAATCTATTCACTGCCGCAAACGCAGCTTAGAAAAATCAGCTGGGCGATAATACCAGGCTTTTTTCATTCACTGCCGCAAACGCAGCTTAGAAATATGTATATCGCCATTTTCTTTTTTCTTAAATATTCACTGCCGCAAACGCAGCTTAGAAAAACTAAGCGTTTTTGATACCCTCCTTTTACTGATTCACTGCCGCAAACGCAGCTTAGAAAAGCATCAAAAGGCACTAAAGGCATCTTTGGACATTCACTGCCGCAAACGCAGCTTAGAAATGATTGTCTTTGTTTTGTAATGCTCATTGATTATTCACTGCCGCAAACGCAGCTTAGAAACGAAAAGCCACATGTGGAAAAGCCACATGTGGATTCACTGCCGCAAACGCAGCTTAGAAATACAAGGAATATATAGATCTATTTCTATATATATTCACTGCCGCAAACGCAGCTTAGAAAATTTGTTGATATTGTTGAGTTCAATATACTAAATTCACTGCCGCAAACGCAGCTTAGAAAATAGCTGTAATTCTTTGCGTTCGTTGTGCTGCATTCACTGCCGCAAACGCAGCTTAGAAAAATTAAGAGAACAAAACCAAAAAGAGAAAAAAATTCACTGCCGCAAACGCAGCTTAGAAAACATGGGATCACCTGTTTTAGGTGTGGGACATATTCACTGCCGCAAACGCAGCTTAGAAAGTGATGTTACTTTCAGCTTTAACATTTACAAAATTCACTGCCGCAAACGCAGCTTAGAAAATTTGTTGTATAAATAAGTTAAGTACAGGAGCATTCACTGCCGCAAACGCAGCTTAGAAATGTCTTCCAATTCTTTAATTGCTGGTTCAATTATTCACTGCCGCAAACGCAGCTTAGAAATTAATTGATGCGTTAGAAGACAAGAAAAATATATTCACTGCCGCAAACGCAGCTTAGAAAAAGTGGGTCACTAATCGTGATTGTGTTCAAATATTCACTGCCGCAAACGCAGCTTAGAAAATACAGGAAAAAATCAGGAGGGTTATGGAGGAATTCACTGCCGCAAACGCAGCTTAGAAAACGCCGATCACAGCGGTACCGTAAGCGATGCTATTCACTGCCGCAAACGCAGCTTAGAAATCAAAGGGGTTAAGACACGGTTTTGCAATCGCATTCACTGCCGCAAACGCAGCTTAGAAATGCAGAAATTCAACCACAAATCACAAAAAAAGATTCACTGCCGCAAACGCAGCTTAGAAAAAACATAGCAATCTCAAATGAGTTTGTGTTGTATTCACTGCCGCAAACGCAGCTTAGAAATAGATTCCCAGGCGTTGGATATGAGCGAGGAGATTCACTGCCGCAAACGCAGCTTAGAAATTGTTGTGCACAATAACCTGCCTTATGGTAACATTCACTGCCGCAAACGCAGCTTAGAAAAAAGCATCATATATTTGCATTAATTCTCCACCATTCACTGCCGCAAACGCAGCTTAGAAAATTCAGGTGACGCACTCATGAAATATTCGACCATTCACTGCCGCAAACGCAGCTTAGAAAAGTACAACGACCAAACCTATCAGTTGGTGGCGATTCACTGCCGCAAACGCAGCTTAGAAAAAAAACTTGCTGGTCGTGATGAAGTTGATTTGATTCACTGCCGCAAACGCAGCTTAGAAATGACAGCAGAGTATTAGAAATTGAATATGAACATTCACTGCCGCAAACGCAGCTTAGAAATAAACAAAGGGAATTAAGCGACCGCGAGACGTATTCACTGCCGCAAACGCAGCTTAGAAATGAATTCAATGTAACAGACCATAAAAACGGTTATTCACTGCCGCAAACGCAGCTTAGAAAAAACAAAAAAAATCAGGAAAGTCAAAGATAACATTCACTGCCGCAAACGCAGCTTAGAAAAACAACTTCAAAAGATGATTTTAAGTTTAAAAATTCACTGCCGCAAACGCAGCTTTGAAATCTGTGTTTTGTCTGCATCTTGCATGTGTTGTATTCACTGCCGCAAACGCAGCTTAGAAAAATGTCATGCGGGTTTGGTTGCTCATAAATGCCATTCACTGCCGCAAACGCAGCTTATAATCGATAGGGTCGAAGAATTTGACTTTGCTGGATTGTTGGTTTTAACCGACGTTTTTTGGTTTTGTTTGTCTTTGAGTGGGATAAATCCCACTTACCAGTAACTGCTTGAGTTGAAGGGGTTGGTTTTCTTTTATTTATTGAGGTAATCCACACACTGCCGATGGGCATGGCCCATCCTACAGTTTTATCTTTTCGCCGTGTGTGCTGTGTCGCTGTGCGATTATTTGTTTTTTGCGCTTGAGTGGGATAAATACCACTTACCAGTACATTGCTTGACTCGTAGAATTCGATTTTGTTGGATTGTCGGTTTTAACCGATGTTTTTTTAGGTTTTTTTTGATTTGAGTGGGATAAATCCCACTTACCAGTAATGGCTTGAGTTGGAGGGTTTTATTTTATTTTTGTCATTGAGGTAGTCCAAACTCTGCTTTATTTTAAAAAATCTCTTAGTAACTCCGTGTTTTCTCTGTGTTCCTTTGCATTTTAATAACAAAGACAGTGAAGATATTTCATTGCCTTATGTAAAAGTAAGTATTATAATTAAATCCAAGTTTATTATAAATGAAAAATTATGACAGTTGCAACAATATCTAGTAGAGGTCAAATCACAATACCAGCCGATGTGAGGGCGACATTGAGTTTAAAAAGAGGGGATAAAGTTAACTTTATTATCATTGGTAATGAAGTTAAATTTTTACCTGTTACTAAGGATATAAATACATTAAAGGGTTTTATAAAAAAGCCGTTAAAAGCGGTAAGTATAGAAGAGATGAATAAAACCATTAAAACCAGAGGTTCTAGTTCGTGATTGGCTTAGATACTAATGTTTTGATTCGGTTTTTGACACAAGATGATGCTGTTCAGGCAAAAATAGCAACTAAATTTATTAACTCAAATTGCTCTGAAGAAAGTCCTGCCTATATTTGTCATGTTGTTCTTTGTGAGTTGGTATGGGTATTAGAAAGTAATTATCTGCAAACTAAAGAAACAATAATTCGTTTGATTGAGGAGTTGTTACAAATTAGTCAATTAGAAATAATGGAATCTGAATCAGTTTGGCGTGCATTAGGTGATTTTAAAAACTCAAATGCTGATTTTGCAGATCATTTGATTGCAGGTTCAAATTTTGTAAATGGTTGCAGTACGACAGTGACCTTTGATAAAAAAGCAGGTAAACAACCGCTGTTTGAAATGTTGGAATGAATAGTAAAATAATACACAGCCACTACTAACGCGTTCGGAATCTATTGGGTCGGTGGGTTTGATTTTCTTTTATTTATTGAGGTAGTCCAAACACTGCCGATGGGCATGGGTTCATTCTACTGTTTTATTTTTTCGCCGTGTTCGCTGTGCGATTATTTGCTTTTTTGGGTTAAACAAAGTCGCCCCATAGGCTGTGTATTGATGCCAGTATGGCTGGTGCCATGGTTTCGGTTCTGAGGATTCTTGGTCCGAATTGTATGCCGTGTAGTCCACAGGAGTTGAGTTGTTTTAAATCATTTTCTGACCAACCGCCTTCAGGGCCTATGGCAATATCAAATGTCTGCCATTGGTTTTGAGCGATTTTTTGGATGGTGGTTTTTTCGTTGGGTTCTAAAAACAAGCCGGTGCGTGAGGATTTGGCGTACTCTTGGATGCTGATGGGTGCTAGTATTTTTGGAATATCGACTCGATAGCTTTGTTCACTGGCACTTATTGCAATGTTTTGCCAATGCTTGAGTTTTTTTTCTAATCGCTTTTCTTTGAGTTTGACCTCGCCGTATTCACTGGTGATGGGTTGAATGCTGTTGATGCCTAATTCCGTGGCTTTTTGTACGGTGTAATCCATGCGTTCCCCTTTGCTTAGACTTTGCACCAAGGTGATGTTGAGTTTTGATGAGCTTATGGGTTTAATGATTTCTTGTAAATGTATTTCAACTGATTTTTTATTGATGGCAGTTATTTGGGCTTTATACTCTTGTTTTTGATGGTTAAATAGACGCAAATAACGACCGCACTTTATTCGCAACACATTACGGATATAATGCGCCTTATCATCACTAATAATGATTGTTTCATCCAAACCCGCACTAAAGGGGTAGTAAAATCGGTGTAATCTCATGGACAGAAATTGTAATCGCAGTATGCAAAATTAGCAATTTCAACAACCAAATCTCGTAAAACTAATACAGAGGAGTTTTTTTTCCTCTGTATTTATTTATTTATTAACGCTTAGTCAGTGCAAATACGTCTGCTTTGAATGCTAAATCCGTTTGAGCTATCTTTGCCGATAGCGTAAATGGTATAGCATGATTGGTTTGTCGTTGGTTGAGCGCCAGAGCCTTCACCAACACCTGAGATTACAGGCTGTCCAGTCCCTTCTCCAACACCTGTTGTAATTGGTGCTCCACCAGATCCTTCACTGCCTCCTGCGAGTGGTGCTGCACCTGAGCCTTCACCAACACCTGCTAATGTTGTGTTACTGACTAAAAAAAAACACCTGTTAATATTATTGTTCTCATTGTATTACTCCTCATTTATGTTATTAAAAATAAAGCTTGAAATACCTATTTCATTGTTTAGGTTTTCTATTGCTTGGTTGGATAGTTCCGTATCCTCATAACTATCAATCAATGCTTGATACTCTTCAAAGTGCTGCCGTGCTAGTTCTCTAAGACCATCGGTGAGTTCTTTTCGTTTGGATGGTTTTATTGAATTTGAAAGATATGTCATTTGAAATAAAGATTCATCAGTTGTCTTTGCGTTTAAGTTATATTGAATTGTTTTTGACAACCGAAACATTAAATTGCTAATGATGTTGATTAAGTATAATTTTGTATTGTTTGATTTAGTTGGTAAAGAGCTATGGAGGTAAATATTTTTTTTCTTTTTAGATACAATGCCTGAATTAATTAAGGCTTCTAACATGCTTTTGGATGTAATAATATTATCAGGTGGTTTTGTCTGATTATATGCAGATGTGTAACTTCCAAATTTCCCATAAATTGGGATTAACCCATTTTCATGTTTTTTTGAAAGTTTCACTAGCTCTCTTACTAATAAATCGTAGTGCAGGCTTAATTTACTTGATGTTGGTTTAACTTTAGACTCTTCCAAACACTTCTTAACCACATGGCGTGAAAAGCCTGTTGAGAGGTAAACTGATGATTTGGTTTGGCTTTTTTTGTAGGCGTGGTTGACGTAGTTTGAGATAAAATCTTCAACTACGTCATTACCATCGACTCCGAGGTCTTGTAATAAGGCACTCAGACCAGAATAAAATTTCGTGGGTAATTTTCTTCTAGTGAAATTTTCTAACTTAAACAGGTTATTCATATTTAGTGAAATCAGAATCAATATAACTATCGTAACTTTTTACGATAGTTTTGCAAGTAGTTTTATGATTTAATGAGATTTAACGTTAAAAACCGCTAAAAAATTATGTTAAATCACCTTATTTGCAGCCTAAAGCGACTTAATGACCAAAACAATTCCGAAAATGAAGAAGCGCTTGTTTATCAAGCAATCGCTCAATGTTGCCTCAAAACGGGTAAAAAAGCCCCTTATTTTCAATTTGAATACGAAAAGCATTTGGTGCTGCAAGCGCGACTAAAACACCCCGATTATCCTATTGTTCGTTTAGCTATTATTACAGGAATAGACAGAAGACGTGTGGCAAAGATTTTGAAAGGACAAGCCTTTTTGCGCTATTCTGATAAGTTAGATTTATTAGTCACTTACTTAGAAAGGCAGTGCGATAAACAAAACACCACAAAAATATTAAAACGAGGTAAATTTGAGAGCTTTGAATATTTTTGTAAACTTGCTGCCAATGGCAAACTAACCAGTAAAGCCATGGCAGATGAACTTTTATTGCAGGGGATAATTGCTGATAAAGGCAAATTTTATGAGTTAACGAGTCGAGTTGATATAAAACCCAAACCCCGATAGTGAAAACAGCATTATAGAACAACCCCTTTGCACGCCTAGCAAACCAAGAAAATATCTTATCACCAATGAGGTGACGACGAATTTTGTTGATTTGCTATAGTATCAAAAATACTTCTGGAAAGTAATTTACTTCACCCGTTCATGGGTTTCGCCCTACGGGTTATCATGAAAAAACATTCCTGATGTTTTTTTCACGCAAGCCCACATGGATGTGGGTGAGTATCATGGATGATACGAATAATTGATTGCACTCTAATTCGCGTTTCACTATCGGGATTTGGGTGAAATAACTTAGATGAAGCTTTGTTGATTGCCATGGCGTGAGTTATAATTGCTTTTTTAGTTTAAAACAATTGCATGAAATCAAACATCCAACACGGTTTTACCCTTATCGAAATTCTTATTGTTGTGGTTATTTTAAGTATCTTAGCCATTACGGTTGTGCCGCAGTTTCTTGATCAACCTGCTAAGGCTCGTGTGGCTCGTGCTCAATCGGATGTGCAGCAGTTAAAAACTGCTTTAAGCATGTATAAATTGGATAATTTTAGTTACCCGTCAACTACGCAAGGTTTAAATGCCTTGGTTTCCAAACCCAGCGGACAGCCTTTGGCTAAAAACTGGAAAACAGGGGGGTATATGGAGCGCATGATTAAAGACCCTTGGGGGAATGACTACCAATACCTTAATCCTGGCAATCATGCAGCCATTGATGTTTTTTCCATGGGGCGTGATGGTCAGCCTGGTGGCGAAGGAGATGATGCGGATATTGGAAATTGGTAGTTCAAAACACTTAGCGAATGTGCGGTTCTAACCCTAAAGGTTTTACACTGATAGAAATATTGGTTGTGGTTGTTATTATTTCTATTCTCATGGCTTTGGGTGTGCAAATGATTAGTTCTGGCTCGGTAGAAAGAAACCTGCAACAACGCGGTAAGATTTTAAAATACTCCATTCAATACGCTTGTGATCAAGCCACTTTTCAAAATCGGGTCTATGGCATTAAGTTTTATCGCAACGCTTATGGCTTCGCTCAATTTGTTAATAATCAATGGGTGGAAGTCATTTCTGAGCAACTCTCTTCGGTAAAGCTAACGGATGGTATGGTGCTTGCTTTATCAATTGATAATCAAATGGTTGTATTGCCTGAACAAGAGCTTAAAATTCCTCAAGTCAGTTGCGATGCCACTGGTCAATTGACCTCTTTTGCCTTAACTATTTCTGATGCAACCGATTGGCACCATTACCAATTAAGCACGACTGATTCTTGGGAAATGCAAGGCAAATGGCTCGATCAAGAGACTCAATAACAAAGATGATTAAAACTCATAAACAATCTGGTTTTACATTGCTGGAAATTATTGTGGCTTTAGCTATATTAACCATCGCATTATCGGCTATTGTGACGGTTGCTTCAACACGAGCGGAAACATTGATTCAATTGCGAGAAAAAAACAGGGCATTAATGGTTGCTAATAATATCATGCAGCGTTATACCTTAAGCTCTCAACAGGTTTCGGTTGGTGTTATTGATGGCGTGCAGGAGAATGGCAAAACCGATTGGAAATGGCAACTAAATGTGCAACCGACCAATAATGACTACATTTACCGTTTAGATGTCAAAGTGAGTAAAAATGCAGATTTTGACTCCGTATCTGCCAGTTTAGTGGGGTTTAAATGGCATTAATGGCACCCAATTCCACACAAAAAGGCATGACTTTGTTAGAGGTGTTGGTTGCCATGACCTTAATGGTGGTGGTTTCTGCGATTTCTTTTGCCAGTTTAAACGGTTTAATCAATGCAAAACAGCAAAGCGATGCCGTTGCTGATAAAATTCGTCAAGAGCAATTAACTTCTTTACAGTTGCAAAAAGATTTTTTCGGCTATATTAATAGGCCTGTAAAAGATGAGTTTGGCAACCTTAAACCCGCATTGTTAGGTCGCTATTCGGATGTGGAATTTAGCCGAAATGGCAATTTTTCGGGTCTTAATAATCACCAATCGGACTTGCAAAGAGTTCACTGGTACCTTCAAGACCATGCACTTTACCGAAATCACATTAATACCATGGATTTAGGAAATTTTGCTCACTGGCAAAAAAGGAAATACCTTGATGAAGTTAAAGAATTTAATGTCAGCTATGTTAATATTTCTGGCATTGAATCACGTCAATGGCCGATTGCAAATAGTTTAGTGCCATTAAAAACCGTACAGGTTTTAATCGTTATGAAAAATGGTGTTAAATTACGCTATGAAATGGGTGTGTCTCATTGAAATCAATAAGAAAACAAAGAGGCGTGGCGTTGTTTGTGGCATTGTTAGTGGTCACAATTGCAACTTTGTTGGCAACCGAAATGTGGTTTCGAAATTCTTTAGATATTGCCAGACAATACAACAGCCGTTCAGTTTACCAAGCCCGTTATTACAGTAAAGGTATGTTGTTGTGGGCACGTGATATTTTACGACAGGATTATGAGCATGAAGCGGGTTTTGATAGCCGCAGTGAAGCATGGAATCAGCCCATAGCGGGAATAGAGTTACCTGATGCGATGTTATCGGGTAAGTTGGTCGACTTTGATGGTAAGTTTAATCTTAATAATTTAGTTATAAAAGGGCAAGTCAACGCCTTAAGTGTTGGGTATTTTAAAAGGGTTTTATTGAACTTAGAAATGGATGTCACCTTAGTGGATAAAATCATTGATTGGTTAGATGCGGATCAAGTTCCGTCACCACAAGGAGCCGAAGACAGTGTGTATTTATCCAAAAACCCGTCGTATCGTTCTGCTGGACAACCCTTTGCCCATATTTCTGAGCTCAGATTAATTGAGGGAATAGATTCAAGAACTTACCAAAGACTTAAGGCTTATGTGACGGTTTTGCCAGTGCAAGGAACGCAACCAACAACCATGAATGTTAACACTATGTCAACATTGTTGTTAAAGTCTTTGGATGTAGCAATTACGACTAAAGATGCTTTAGCCTTATACAATGAGGGCACTGCAAATAATAAAACCCTTCGTGAATTTTTTAAACAACCTGCCATTGTGTACTTGGGTTTGAATAATGAAGCCAAACAGTTAGATAAATTGATTTCGACAAAAAGCAACTGGTTTCAAGCACGAGTTGATGTCAGAATGGATGAATCACTCTTTACTCAATACGCAATGCTTTATCGCCCAAACTCTTTGGCAACCATAAAGCAATTATCTGATACACCATTTATTCCTTTACCTAACTAAGAGAGGTATAATTCACACCATGAATGAAAATACAGCCATAAAAGATTACCAAGAACTCAAAGACGAGTGTGCTCCTGTTTTTTATAAAGAGATTGAAAAGTTTTTTGCCAAAGGCATGTTGGTTTTAGTGGCAGAGGCGTTGGATATCATCAAAGTCGCACTGGCTATTCAAGCTGATGATAAGCAAACCATGCAAAAATGGATAGACCAATCGCTGGTTGTTCGTGTGCATGATGACCACGCCATCAAATGGAGCAAAACCAACGAACCCTTAATGGCAATAACGGCTGTGCCGTGGGTTCTGGTGCAAGAAATACCAGAGTAAAATTGACTCAAATCAATTTATTATTTTCTTTAGCTATCTATAATATAATCAAATAAAACAATAACTGAGACCTTTGCATAACTATATGGCGAAAGAAAAAATAGAGAAAATTTGCCAGGTTGAGTTAAAAATTGAAGGTAATAACCAGTTATTGGCGAGATTTTTAGCGAAAAGCTGGTGAATTTAATCATTTTTTACTCGTCACTATAATTATGCAAAGGCCTCTAACTTAAGAGGTTAACTATGTTAGGAGAAAAACACGATTTACACCATGAATTTCCAGAATTTGAGAAAGAAATTCATTACTTGAAAATGAACAATGCTCATTTCCTTCGATTTTTTAATGAATACGATGAAGTGGATGATGAATTGCATCGAATAGAACAGCGGATAGAAACCCCTTCGGATGATTATACAGAAGAACTCAAAAAGAAGAGGTTGTTTTATAAAGATGAGTTGTATTTTATGATTTTGAAACACCGCAGGAAACAAAAATCAAAACTGATTAAAAAAGAAAAAAACGGTTAAAGAAAAAATCAAAAAAATAGTTTCTGAGACCCTTGCATAATTATATGGCGAAAGAAAAAATAGAGAAAATTTGCCAGATTGAGTTAAAAATTGAAGGTAATAACCAGTTATTGGCGAGATTTTTTGCGAAAAGCTGGTGAATTTAATCATTTTTTACTCGTCACTATAATTATGTAAAGGTTTCTTTCTCTTTAAGGGCTTGAATTTATTTTCCAAGCCCTTATTTTATTATCTCTTACTGGCACAATTGTTAACAACTGTTTATGAAAAATTAACACTGTGTTTTGTATAATAGGCCAATCATAAATTTAAGGTAAAACAAATGGACAATCAAACACTATTTCTTATTACGGCAACTCTTGCAGGTATTGCAATAGGTGCATTAATAATGTATTTCTTATCAGGAAAAGGCTCGAGCTCTGCTAAGTCTGTGGCTCAAGTTGAAGAGAAATTAACCAAATATCAAGAAGATGTGGTTTCACACTTTGAACAAACCGCTGATTTGGTCGATGAATTAACCCAAAGCTATAAAAAAGTTTTTGATCATTTAGGTCAGTCAGCGCGTGAGTTGTTAACTGAGGAACAAGTTAAAGCCCAAATTGAAAAGCGTAAAGACCGTAAAATAACTCTTGGATTTTTAACCGAAGAGTCGAATACAGAAGCAGTGGAAACAGTATCGGAAGCTTCTGTTGAAAATATTCAGGAAACTAACGAAAATGAAGGTGAAATTGTTGAGCAAAAAGCGAATGATGGCAAAGACGCTTTAGAGCAAGATGTGGAAGAGCTTATTGAAGAGATTGAAACGGAAATGAATAAGTCGGATAAAGAATAGATAAGCCAAATTTATTCATCGAATAAAGACCGCTAATGCGGTCTTTTTTTATGCCTGAGAAATGGAAAATATTTTAGTTTCAAATGCAATTAAATGCTATAATCTTTGGCAAAATTTCAGGGAGATTTCTCATTCTGAAGAAGTCATGCCTACAAATCAACAATATAAGGGGACTCTTATGTTAGAAAAAATAAAACTATTCATTGATGGCAAAACAGTTGTTAGTGAATCGAATCAATGGCTGGATGTTACCAACCCTGCCACGCAAGAAGTGTTATACCAAGTACCCATGGCAACCCATGATGAAGTCGATTTAGCGGTTTCTTCGGCAAAAAAAGCATTTGAAACGTGGAAAGATGTGCCTGTACCTGTGCGCGCACGGATGGTTTTAAAATACCAACAACTGCTCAAAGAAAACCACGATGCAATCGCTGAGGTTTTGGCAGAAGAAACAGGCAAAACTTTTGAAGATGCCAAAGGAGATGTCTGGCGCGGCATTGAAGTGGCAGAACATGCCGCAGGTGTGGCATCGATGATGATGGGAGAGTATGTTGAAAATGTCGCTAATGGTATTGATACGTATTCTATAATACAGCCATTAGGTGTTTGCGTGGGTATTACACCCTTTAATTTTCCTGCCATGATTCCACTGTGGATGTTTCCTCTAGCGGTCGTTTGTGGCAATACATTTGTACTCAAACCTTCCGAACAAGACCCTAAAACGCCCAATATGTTGGCAGAACTGTTCTATGAAGCAGGTTTTCCTCGTGATGTGTTGCAAGTGATTCATGGTGGTAAAGATCAGGTGAATCAACTATTAAAGCATAAAGATGTGCAAGCCATATCCTTTGTGGGTTCAGTTGGAGTCGGTGAACACATCTACAAAACAGGCACGGATAACCTAAAACGCGTACAAGCTTTCACCGGTGCAAAAAACCACTTGGTTGTTATGCCTGATGCCAATAAAAACCAAACCATTAATGCTCTAGTTGGAGCGGCTTGTGGTGCCGCAGGACAACGTTGTATGGGAATCTCTGTTTGTGTGTTGGTTGGCGATGCCAAAGACTGGCAAGACGATATTAAAGCAGCGATGCAACGTTTAAAACCAAATTATTGGAAAAACCAATCCTCGGCTTATGGCCCCTTAATTAATCCACAAGCAAAAGCACGTGTAGAAGGGCTAATTACCGAAGGTGTTGAGTCCGGTGCAACCTTATTACTCGATGGTCGTAATTGTCAGCCTGAAGGTTATGAAAACGGCAACTTTGTCGGTCCAACCTTGTTTACTGATGTCACTACACAAATGTCGATTTATGAGAATGAAATATTTGGCCCAGTATTGTGTTTAATGCACGCCGAAAGTATCGAAGATGCCATAAAAATGATTAATGATAACCCGTATGGCAATGGCACCTCGATTTTCACCAATTCAGGGGCTGCTGCACGTAAATTCCAACACGAAATAAAAGTCGGGCAGGTTGGGGTGAATATTCCAATACCGGTGCCTTTGCCGTTTTTCTCTTTCACTGGATGGAGAAAATCATTTTACGGTGACCAACACGCCTACGGTAAACAAGCGGTGAAGTTTTATACCGAAACCAAAACCGTCACATCGCGTTGGTTTGAAAGTGATATACCCGATGGACATCACGCACCGAATTTATCCATTAATTTAAGGTAGAATGACATATTGAAAATGTTGGGGTTCGCATTACTCACCCCAACCTACAATTAAAGAATCGTAGGTTGGGATGAGTAATGTGAATCCCAACAAATAAATAATAAAATATAAAGAACCGTAGGTTGTGATGAGTAACCCGAATCCCAACAAATAAACAATAGAATATAAAGAATCGTAGGTTGGGATGAGTAATGTGAATCCTAACAAATAAATAATAAAATATAAAGAACCGTAGGTTGGGGTGAGCAACGCAAATCCCAAAAAATAAACAATAAAATACAAAGAACCGTATGTTGGAATGAGAGCCGTAGGTTGGGGTGAGTAATGCGAACCCCAACAAAAACAGAATAATACAAACATTAATGACAAAACAATAAAATGCAATACAAAAGAGCACATGTCAAAGGTGGAACATATTTTTTCACATTGACTTTGCAAAATCGTAAACTATCCATATTGACGGATTATTTTAGTCAATTGCGCGATTCTTTTAATAAAGTGAAGAGTAATCATCCGTTTATTTTGGATGCGATGGTGGTTTTGCCTGAGCATTTACATGTGTTAATGACATTGCCTGAAAATGATAGCACATATGCCAAAAGGTTATTGTTGATAAAAGCTGGGTTTTCACGACAATTGCCAAAATATGAAAACATTTCAGAAAGCCGGGCCAAAAAAGGCGAACGAGGAATATGGCAAAGACGGTATTGGGAACATTGCATTAGAGACGAAAATGATTTTAACCGCCATGTGGATTACATTCATTATAACCCAGTTAAACATGGTTATGTGGATAGACCGACAGGTTGGCACTATTCAACCATTCATCGCTTTGTTGAGAATGGTGTTTTAGACCAAAATTGGGGTGCTGAATATCACGGTGATTTTGATATTAAAAATCCGTAAGTATTTTTTTTGTGATGTTGGGGTTCGTGGAACTCACCCCAACCTACAAAGAGACAGAACAATCGTAGGTTGGGGTGAGTAATGCGAACCCCAACAAAAACAGAATAATTAATTAACTACATGGGGACAACATGAATTTTAATTTAACAGATGACCAAATAGCCTTTAAACAAGCGGCCAAAGAATTTGCTGTCAAAGAAATGGCTCCGCACGCTGCCAAATGGGACAAAGAGTCAATATTTCCAGTGGATGTGATTAAAGCCACAGGTGAATTGGGTTTTTTGGGCTTGTATTCACCTGAAAAATACGGAGGCTTGGGTTTATCACGCTTAGATAGCTCGATTATCTTCGAAGAAATGTCACAATATTGCACATCAACTACGGCTTTTCTCACCATTCATAATATGTGTGCTTGGATGGTCACCAGTTTTGCTAGCGATGAATTAGCCAGCCAATGGGGTGAGCGTTTAACATCTGGTGAAGTTTTAGCCTCTTATTGTTTAACCGAACCAGGCTCTGGCTCGGATGCGGCATCCATGAAAACCACAGCCGTACTTGAGGGCGATGAATATGTTATCAATGGCAGTAAAACTTTTATTTCAGGAGCGGGTTCAACCGATGTGTTGGTACTAATGGCACGTACAGGTGAAGCGGGACCCAAAGGAATATCTTCCTTGTTGGTTCCAGCTAATCTGGATGGCATTATTTACGGTAAAAAAGAAGAAAAAATGGGCTGGAATTCACAACCCACTCGCTTGATTACCTTTGAAAATGTGCGCATTCCAAAGGGGAATTTAATCGGCGAAGAAGGTCAAGGTTTTACCTTTGCCATGAAAGGCCTAGATGGCGGCCGAATCAATATTGCCTCATGTTCACTAGGAACTGCACAAGCTTCATTAAAACATGCACAAGAATACATGCTAGAACGCAAACAATTTGGCAAACCCTTAGCTGCATTCCAAGCCTTACAATTTAAAATAGCAGATATGGCGACTGAATTGATTGCTGCACGTCAAATGGTGCGCTTAGCTGCGTTTAAATTGGATGAAAAAGATGCCAATGCCAGTGCCTATTGTGCTATGGCAAAACGCTTTGCCACCGATGTTTGCTTTCAAGTTATTGACGAAGCCCTGCAATTGCACGGTGGTTACGGTTACATCAAAGAATATCCTATCGAAAGACACTTGCGTGATGCACGCGTGCATAGGATTTTAGAAGGAACAAACGAAATAATGCGATTGATAATTTCACGCAAGCTATTGGTCCAAGGGGCGATTGAGGTTATTCAATAATGACCGAATTAATCCTATTTAATATCATTGCAGGTGAATACGGCAATATTGCCACAATCACTTTGAATAAACCCAAAGCTTTAAATGCCATCAATACCGAAATGATTGATGCCATACAAAGCTGTTTGGATAAAGTTGAACAAGACGATAAAATCAAATGCGTGATGATGAGTGGAGCAGGGGATAAAGCCTTTTGCGCTGGTGGTGATGTGGTGGGTTTATACCATTCCATGCAAGAAACCGCACAAGGTGATGTACCAAAAATTGCAGCAGAATTTTTTACTAAGGAATACAAATTAGACTACCGCTTACATACTTTCTCCAAACCCATAATTGGTTGGGGAGATGGCATTGTTATGGGCGGAGGTATTGGTATATTAGGAGCGTGTTCGCACCGAATAGTGACCGAAAAATCCATGCTTGCCATGCCTGAGGTAACGATTGGATTGTATCCTGATGTGGCAGCCTCGTGGTTTTTTAACCGAATGCCAGCCAATATTGGCATGTATTTGGGATTAACTGGTTCACGTTTAAATGCCAGTGATGCATTGTTTTGCAAATTAGCTGATTTTTTTGTTTTGAATGAATTCAAAGACGAATTACTGGAAGATTTGCTTGAAATCAACTGGTCAAAAGACGTTCATGCTGATGTTCACAATGCCATATTTGCCCATGCTGATTTTAGCCAAGACGAAGCACCAATCAGTAATGTTCGTGAAAATTACGATGATATTCAGGAGTTGTTAGCTGGCGGAACATTAAAATCAATAGTTGATAATTTAACTAATGTAGAACCACAATCACAATGGTTAAGCTTTGGACAAAAAGGTTTCCTAAAAGGTTGTCCGATAACTTATGCCTTAGTATTTGAACAAATAAAACGCGCTAAGCACATGAGTTTAAAGCAAGTATTTAATATGGAATTAACTATGTCAACACGCTGCGCCATGAACCCTGATTTAGCCGAAGGCATTCGTGCCTTATTAATTGACAAAGATGGTAAGCCTCAATGGAGTGTTCAAACGGTTGATGAAATAACACAAGAACAAATTGAAGAATATTTTATTTCTCCGTGGGATGCACATCCCTTAGCAAAAATAAGGTAAGGTGGGCTTGCCCACCATTGTATGAACCTTGATGAATTGAGATTTCTACGATTAATGATGGTAGGCAAGCCCACCTTACAAGTTAAGTCTGAATTTAGAACTTAATGATAGAGAAAATTTATGAGACAAAACTATATTAACCCAACTGATGAAGCAGCTATGGCTCTTTTTTCTAAAGACCTAAAAGGCGAAGTTATCATGTTGAATATGATTAAATACAATGATATTGCTGATTATGGCGAAAACCCTGATTTGGCTCCTGCCAAACAAATAACAGGCGAACAAGCCTACCAGTTATATATGCAACACACCGCTCCATTTTTACAAGAAAGTGGCGGTGAAGTGATATTTATGGGAACAGCAAGTGAATATTTTATTGGACCAGCTGATTCAAAATGGGATTTGGTTTTTTTAGTGAAGCAAAAATCTTTACAACATTTTATGGCATTTGCGACAAATGAAGATTATTTAGCAGGGATAGGGCATCGTACTGCCGCAGTAAAAGATTCACGCTTACTACCAATTCAACCATTATAAAAGAGAATTAACATGCATACACACGTAAGTTTAGGGGAAGACATAGAGTTATTGCGCGATACTGTGCGTAATTTTGCCAATACCGAAATCGCACCACGTGCCGAACAAATCGACAAAGATAATGAGTTCCCTGCTGATTTATGGCAGAAAATGGGCGAGTTAGGATTGCATGGCATAACAATTCCGCATGAATATGGCGGCTCGGAGATGGGCTATTTGGCACATCTTGTTGTGATGGAAGAAATTTCACGAGCATCTGCATCCGTGGGTTTATCCTATGGCGCGCACTCAAATTTGTGCTTGAATAATCTGTTCAAACACGCCAACCAAGAGCAAAGGCAAAAATACATTGCTAAATTGTGCAACGGTGAATTTGTCGGTGCTCTTGCAATGAGTGAGCCTGGAGCGGGTTCTGATGTGGTTGGTTCGATGTCATGTAAAGCCGAGTTTGATGGCACAAACTGGATAGCCAATGGCAATAAAATGTGGATAACAAATGGGCCTGATGCCGATGTGTTAATTGTTTATATGCGTACCGCTGAGAAGTCAGCTGGTTCTAAATGCATGACTGCTTTTATTGTTGAAAAAGGTATGCAAGGATTTAGCACCGCACAAAAACTGGATAAACTCGGTATGCGTGGTTCTAATACCTGTGAACTGGTCTTTGAAGATTGTGTCATTCCTCCTGAAAATATTTTAGGAGAGGTCAATTTAGGTGTGCGAATTTTGATGAGTGGCTTAAACACCGAACGTCTGGTTTTGTCAGGTGGACCAATTGGAATCATGCAAGCCGCCTGTGATATTGCCTTTCCTTATGTTGGAGAAAGAAAGCAGTTTGGTAAGGATTTAGGTCAATTTGGTTTGATGCAAGGCAAAATTGGCGAAATGTACACCAAACTCCAAGCCAGTAAGTACTTTGCCTACGGTATTGCTGCCAATTACGATAGAAATATAAATTCACGATTAGATCCAGCCGCGTGTTTAACCTTTTCATCTCGAAATGCAGTCGATGTGGCATTAGAAGCGATTCAAATACTTGGAGGTAATGGTTACATCAATGAATATCCAACAGGACGATTGCTTCGTGATGCAAAATTATACGATATTGGTGCAGGAACAAATGAAATTCGCTTAATGTTGATAGGACGAGAGCTTTATAATGAAGCGAAATTTAACTAATACCCAAATCCCGCTAGTGAAAATACCATGCGAGCACAAACCCTTAATATGCCTAGAAAATTCAAAAAAAGCCTAATCACCAATAAGTTGACAACGGTTTTTGTGACTTTCCTGTTAATGTTTTTGGTCTCTTGTTCAAATTTACCTCATGTTGTTAAACCTGCAAGGCAAATTGACAAGAGTAAGTCTGTTGAGAAAGTAAATACGCTTTATATTGTAAGGCATGGTTGGCATACGGGTATTGTTATTCCTTCGTATCAAATTACTTCAGTTTTACCCAGTTTACGCCAACGTTTTGGTGATGTGCCATTTATTGAATTTGGTTGGGGAGACAAAGGCTTTTATCAATCCGAAAAAGTAACAGCAAAATTGGCACTTAAGGCTATGTTTATTCCTACCGAATCAATTATTCACGCAGTAGGTGTTCAAGATTCGCCTGAATTGTACTTCTCTGAAAGCGAAGTGATAAAAATTTGTTTAAATTATCAAGACAATAAAGCCTTAATATCTTTTATTTCCAAAAGTTTTTTTAAGAAAAATAATAAAATTATTGCAACACAAAAAGGCATCTACGGCGATAGTCAATTCTATAAAGCTCAAGGCGACTATTACCTCATGAATACCTGCAATAAATGGACGGCCAAAGGTTTATCCAGTGCAGGATTTAGTTTATCCACTACCTTTAAATTATCATCTAACAGCGTTATGCGGTATTTACGAAAACAAGAAATTACTGAGAGTTGTTATTGATTACGCGATTACGTTTTTTTGTAGGGTTGGAGTGATTCTAAAAGAAAAGGAGCACACAGAGGTGCTCCACTATGAAAGGGTTTTGCTATCAAAATTCTTTATTATCTTTAGCGTGTGCTATAAGAATGTCTGCGGGTTTAAAACGGATACCAAACTCTTCTTGCAGTTCATTCATTAACGACAGTATTACATTGGCTCCTTGGGCATTAACAAAACTAAAAGGACCGCCTGTAAAGGGCGGGAATCCAAGTCCAAGTATGGCGGCTAAATCGCCATCAGATGCGGAAGATAAGATGCCTTCTTGTAAACACAAGAGGGCTTCGTTAACCATGCTCAAACCAATTTGGTGTTGAACTTTGGTTTTATCCATTTCTTTTCTTTCTTCACCACCAAAGTATTGGTAAATGTCTTTATTAACGGTTTTTCGTCCTTTTTTAGGGTAAACATAAAAACCTTTGCCTGATTTTCGCCCAAATAATTTTGCATTAGCGAGTTTTTGCACGCTGTCGTCTTCTTCTATGCCTCGGTCTTTAAACATCTCACCTAAATCACCTCGGGCAATATGAGCTGCCACATCAATACCGACTTCATCGAGTAAGGATAAAGGGCCTACAGGGAAACCCCAATCTTTCATGGCATTGTCAATGAATTCAATTGATGCACCTTGCTTGAGTACTTGAATGGCTTCGTGTGTGAGAGCCGATAAAATACGGGTGGTATAAAAGCCAGGACCATCTTTGACAACAACAACTGTTTTTCCTTGCGCAAGCCCAACATTGGTTGCTATTGCTTTGGCTCGGCTTGAGGTTTTGTCCGTTACAATAATTTCCAATAAAGGCATTTTGGGAACAGGTGAAAAATAATGCATACCAATAACGTTTTCAGGTTTTTTTGCTTTTGCGGCAATATCGGCAACAGGTAAGGATGAGGTGTTGGTGGCAAATATAGTATTGGCAGCACAGGTTTTTTCGATGCCTGCGAGTATGTTTTGTTTTAAATCGGTGTCTTCAAATACCGCTTCAATTACTAAATCAACCGCTTGCATATCGGTTTCTTTGATTGTCGGTGTAATCTTTGCCATTAATATATCTCGTTCGACATGTCCCATGGCTTTGCGTTTGACGAGACGGTTAAAATCGGACCAAATAGTTTTTAAGGCTTTGCCCAAACCTTCCAGTGATATGTCTTTTAACACAACATCGTAACCCGCTTTGATGGAAACTTCGGTAATGCCAGCTCCCATAAATCCTGCGCCAATCATGGCAATGGTATCGGTTTGGTGTGTCTTGGCATTTGATTTGAGTTTCTTGTTGTCCTGCATAGCAAGGAACAAGCCAATCAAATTTTTGCAGGCGTCTGTGCCATGCAAATAACCAAAACCTGCTGACTCGGCTTCCAATCCAGCTTGCATGCCATTTTCTAAACCAATTTCCACGCAGTCGAGTATCTTTAAGGGAGCCGGGTAGTTGCCTCGTGTTTTGCGGGTCACAGTTTCGCGGGCTTTCTTAAGAACAAAGTTCCTGCCCAGTGATGTGTTTAGGGCTTTATCAAGCAGGCTTTTCTTGTGAGCTTTCTTTTTGACACTGCCTTTTGAGGCGGCTTGTTTTGCCACTTTTATAGCGGCTTGCAAGAGTCCTTCTTTGTGAATTAGTTCATCCACTAAGCCGATTTTTTTGGCTTTATAGGGATAAACATTTTTACCCGTTAATAACATGTCCAAAGCATTGGTTAAGCCAACTTGACGAACACTGCGTTGCGTTCCACCTCCGCCAGGCAATAAACCAAGTTTGACTTCGGGGAAACCAAATACGGTTTTTTTATCGGTACTGACAATGCGGTAATGACACGCCAGTGCAAATTCTAAACCACCACCCAATGTGGCACCGTTAATGGCAGCAATGACTGGTTTGGATAAGTTGGCAAGGCGTGATAATAATTTGTTGCCTCCGCGTGATAATTCTGTAGCTTCATCGCTGGATTTCATTTTCATAAAGGCCTTGATGTCAGCGCCTGCGACCCAGCAATCTTTTTTCATGCTGTATAAAATAGCGGCTTTAATGTCCTTGTCTTCTTCTATGGTATCCAGTAAAGCTTTAAAATCATCCAACATACTGGCAGATAAAACATTTACTGGCGAGTTTGGTTGGTCAAGAGCGATAATTGCAATGCCATCTTGTATGTCAATTGTAAAATACGCCATTATGAATTCTCCTTAGTGTTTGTTTTCTTGCTAGTTTTCTTACTTGTTTTCTTTTTGGTCGTCTTTTTTGTGACTTTTTTAGTAAGCTTTTTAGCTGGTGTTTTCTTTGTCGTTTTTTTGCTTGTTGGCTTTGCGGTGCTTGTTATTTTCTTTAATAAGATGCTACTGCCTTGTCCCCCTGCCGCACAAGCCGAAATAAGTGCGTATTTTCCATCACTTTCCATCAATTGGCGCGAAGCAGAAATCAATAAACGTCCCCCCGTTGCACCAAAAGGATGACCAAGAGAGAGTGAACCGCCTTGGGTATTGATTTTATCCACTGGAATTTCTCCGAAAGCTCCTTTTAAACCCAAGCGGTTTTTACAAAACTCTTCATCTTGTAAGGCGGCTAAATTGGCTAAAACTTGTCCTGCAAAGGCTTCATGAATTTCAAATACGCTAATGTCATCTAAAGTCAGTCCCGCTTCATTTAATAATTTAGGGATGGTAAATGCTGGACCTAACAGTAATTCGCCATCGGGGTTGTGTGCCGAATAGGTGTAACCATAGATGACAACTTCTGGTGTATAACCTTGTTTTTTTGCTTCGTCAACATCCATCAATAAGCAGGCTGATGCGCCATCGGTAAGTGGTGATGCGTTTCCCGCAGTGACTGTGCCATTAGGCTTTACAAAAACAGGACGTAAGCTTGATAGTTTTTGAATGCTTGAGGTAGCATAGAATGTGTTGTCTTGTTCCATGGGGGTAAAAGTTGGAGCGACTAAGACTGGAACAACTTCTTGGTCAAATTTTCCATCTTTCCATGCTTGAGTGGCTAATTGGTGAGAACGTAAGGCGAATTCATCTTGTTCGATGCGAGATATTCCAAAACGAGCAGCTAATCTATCGGCATCTTGTCCCATGGTTTGTCCGGTGGAAAATTCTGCAATAGCAGGCGCAACAGGCACTAAATCTTTAAACTTAAATTGTTTAAACAACGCCCAGTAATCTTTTGCCCCTTTGGCTTTTTGTGCTTTGAGCAAAACGGCTTTAAGTTTGTCAGAAATCCGGACAGGTGCATCTGATGTGGATTCTACTCCTCCAGCTACTGCCGTTTTCATCACACCTGCTTGAATAGCTTCAACAGTATTAGTGATAGCACGATTAGCTGAAATACAGGCTTGAGTGACGGTTGACGCTGGTATGGATAAATCATAACCTGCACCAATTAAGCTTTCTCTAGCAACATTACTGGTTGCTGCATTATGAATCACACATCCCATTGTGACTTGTTCGCAATTGGTTTGTATCAGTGGGTGACGTTTTTTTAATGCCAATAAGGCTTCACGTCCTAAATCGTAGGATTTAAGTTTGGAATAAGGTCCTGGTGATTTGGCAAATGGTGTTCGAACACCATCAATAAAGGCTACTTTGGCTTGTTTAAATATCATGATTCCTCTTGGGTATGTCCTGCGTTTGATTTTAACTTACTATTGTCTCCATACGCAACCGTATTGTCAAGTGTAGAAAGTAATAAAAAAGCCTGTAAATTGGATAATATACAGGCTTTTAAAGAGACTATTGCTTTTTAAAAACTACAACATCAATTTATTCATGCGCTTAACAAAACCAGATGGGTCTTCTAATTGACCACCTTCAGCTAGTAAAGCTTGTTCAAAGACCAATGTAGTCCAATCGGAAAACTTATCATCATCTTTTTCAGAGGATAACTTTTTGAATACCGAATGGTCAATATTAATTTCTAATGTTGGCTTACTGCTAGGCATTTCTTGACCGGCTTGTTTCATCAATTGTTGCATGTATAACGCCATATCTTGTTCGTTAAGCACAATACAAGCAGCTGAGTCGGTTAGGCGTGTTGAGACTTTGATTTTTTCAACTTTATCACCTAAGATTTTTTCCATCTTCTCAATAATTTCTTTGTTATCTTCTTGGGCTTTTTCAACTTCTTTTTTGTCTTTTTCAGAATCAAGCTTGTCTAAATCACCTTTGGCAACAGATTGCATTTTTTTGCCATCAAATTCTGTTAGGCCATTAACCAGCCATTCATCAATACGGTCGGTTAATAACAACACTTCAATGCCCTTTTTCTTGAATACTTCCAAGTGCGGGCTATTTTTAGCGGTATTATAGCTATCGGCTGTGATGTAATAGATGTTTTCTTGCTCAGATTTCATGCGAGAAACATAGTCTTCAAAAGTAACAGTTTGTTTGTCATCATCGTTATGTGTTGAGGCAAAACGCAATAATTTAGATAGCTCTTCCTTATTGGCGAAATCTTCTTGAATGCCTTCTTTCATGACATTTCCAAACTCACTCCAAAATTCTTGGTACTGTTCCGCTTTCGAATTTGACATTCTTTTCAATAAAGTCAAAATCTTTTTAGTTGATGCACGTTTAATTGATTCAATAACCTTGTTGCTTTGCAAAATTTCACGTGATACGTTTAAAGGTAAATCGTTGGAATCAATAACACCTTTTACAAAACGCAAATAACGCGGTAATAAGTTTTTGCTGTCATCCATAATGAATGTGCGTTGCACATAAAGTTTTAAACCATGTGCAGCATCCGGTTCCCATAAATCAAACGGGGCCTTTTTTGGAATATATAATAAAGATGTATACTCGTATTTACCTTCGACTTGGTTATGAGACCATGTTAATGGGTCATTCCAGTCATTTGAGACGGTTTTATAAAACTCTTTGTAATCGTCTTCAGTTATCTCAGATTTTGGTAAAGTCCACAAAGCTTTTGCTCGATTAACTTGAACCCATTCTGTAACAGTGGCTTTTTCTTTGTTCTCATCTTCTTTATCATCATCGCTTTCTACTTCTTTAGTTTCAAGCATATAAATACCAACTGGTATATGGTCGGCGTATTTTTTGATGATAGATTTAAGTCTAAATTCATTGGCAAAGTCCTTTTCTTCTTCTTTTAGGTGCAGAATAACTTCGGTGCCTTTTTTGTCTTTTTTGACGTCTTCGATGGTAAACTCACCTTCACCATTTGATTCCCACTTAACACCTGTTTTCTTGCCTGCTTTTCGGGTTATTAATGTCACTTTGTCCGCAACGATAAAAGAGGAGTAAAATCCAACTCCAAATTGTCCAATCATCTGCGAGTCTTTGGCTTCATCGCCTGAGAGCTTGCTTAAAAATTCTTTTGTGCCAGATTTGGCAATCGTTCCAATATTTTCTACCACTTCAGAACGAGTCATGCCAATGCCATTATCACGAATGGTAACGGTATTCGCTTCGCTATCATGCTCAATCTCGATACGCAGTTCTTTATCGCCTTCATTGAGTGAATCATCAGCAACCGCAGCAAAGCGTAACTTGTCGCAAGCATCATTTGCATTGGAGATAAGTTCACGTAAAAATATCTCTTTGTTTGAATAAAGTGAATGAATCATCAATTGCAATAATTGATTGACTTCGGTTTGAAATTTTAAATTTTCTTTTTTAGCCATAATGTTTAAAATGTATTAGTTTTAAGATGGCGTTTATATAAGGACATGTGTATAATATTCAAGCATTAAATTTTATTTCTAATCGCCTAAAATCAACAGGATAAGTGTTTTATGACCTCTATTAAGTTTTTATTTGCATTTTTCATAACATTAAACACCATTGTAGTACAAGCTGCTACTAATAAAACTTCAAGTATTTTAAGTCAGAAAATAGCTGAAAATGAAGTTGTGGAACTGTATGTAATCCTAAAAAACAATCACAAAATTAATTTGCCAAATACAAAACAACGACTCAATCGACTTAATTCTGTTATTAGCCAACTGAAATCAAATGAACAAAAAAGTCGTTCTGAATTAGAAAAAGTAGTAAAGTCTTATTCAAATGATTACCAATTCTTTTGGATTAATAATTCATTAAGAATAAAAATGAAGAGTAAGGATGCAATAGAATTCATTAAAAACCCAGCAGTTATCAAAGCGTATCATAACTCAGGGGAAAAACTAAATTTAAATAAAATATCAAACTTAAATAAATCTGCAACATCGTTAGAGTGGGGGCTTGAGAAAATTATGGTTCCACAAGTTTGGGAATTAGGTTATAAAGGTCAAGGAGTTGTTATTGCTGGCCAAGATACTGGTTTTCAATGGGATCATCCTGCGTTGAAAGCTAAATATAGAGGCTGGGATGGTCAAAATGTTGACCATAATTATAACTGGCATGACTCTATTCATTCTCCAAACATTGCTTGTGTTGATGATTCAAATCAACCGGCACCATGTGATGACAATAGACATGGAACTCATACTATGGGGACCATGGTAGGTGATGATGGAGATGGTAATCAAATAGGGGTTGCACCAGATGCAAAATGGATAGGGTGTCGAAACATGAACCAAGGTGATGGAACACCTGCCAGTTATACTGAATGTTTTCAATTCTTTATAGAGCCAACAGATTTAAATGGAGAAAACCCTGATTTAAGTAAAGTTCCACATATCATCAATAATTCATGGGGATGTCCTGTATCAGAAGGATGTACACAGCCTAATGTATTGAAAGAAGTAGTTGATAATACAGTAGCTGCAGGTATTTTGGTAGTAGCGGCTGCAGGTAATAGTGGCTCTGGATGTAATACAGTTAATGACCCAATTGCAATATATGAAAATGCCTTAACTGTTGGTTCTACAAATAGAAATGATTCCATTTCATCCTTTAGTTCTCGTGGCAGCGTATCCTTAGATGGCAGTAATCGCATTAAACCTGATATCTCTGCACCTGGAAGTACAGTAAGATCATCGGTTCCAGATGGAGGATATGCTTCTTTTAGTGGAACTAGTATGGCGAGTCCACATGTTGCTGGTGTTGCTGCTTTAATGATTTCTGCAAATCCTGCATTAGCTGGAAATCCTGAGTTAATTAAGGATATTCTTCTTGAATCTAGTGACTTTAAGAGTTCAAACGAAGACTGTAATAATGTTTCGGGTGAAGAAAGACCAAATAATACTTTTGGGTGGGGGAGGTTAAATGCCTTAACTGCTGTAAACAATTCACTCAATTATATGCAACCCGCTCATTCTGCATTATGGTATGACCCGGAACAAAACGGTCATGGCATTAATGTTTATATGCTAGCTGATAACCGCATTATTGTTATTTGGTATGTGTATGATAATGAAGGGCATCCGCTCTGGCTATTGGGTGTTGGAACTCATGATGGACAGAATGCGACATTAGATGTGCAATCGGGTTCAGATGGTTTGTTTCCACCAGATTTCAACAGTAACGACGTAAATTTGACAAATTGGGGACAATTTAAATTAAGTTTTGGTGATTGTAATAATGGTTTGTTTGAATGGATTCCAATTCAAGGTAATGGTTATAGTGCTGGTCAAATGAATGTGCTCAGATTGACAAACACTATAGGATTAACTTGTGATTCTGGTACTACAAAGGCTCAAAATAATCTTAGCCAATCAGTCAAACAAGTTAAGTCAAAGAAAACTCAAACCAGTCAAAGTTCTTTTAGCTTAGATGTCAGTCATTCTGCCTTATGGTATGATCCAACACAAAATGGACATGGCATTAATGTTTATATGTTGGCAGATAACCGCATTATAGTTATTTGGTATGTCTTTGATAATACAGGTAAGCCAGTTTGGTTGTTGGGTCTTGGTGAACATGATGGAACTAAAGCTACTTTAACTGCTCAGATAGGAGATAATGGTTTATTTCCACCTGATTTTGATAGCAATACAGTCAATTTACAAGATTGGGGAACGATGGAACTTGAGTTTTCAGGGTGTAATAAGGGTACATTTAAATGGGCACCTGTTGCCAATGACAAAGGTTATACCGCAGGAGAAATGCCACTTGTGCGTCTAACTAATACTTTGGGACTGGAGTGTTCGGAGTAAAAAGTAGAGTTTTTAATAATCCAACAACGAATGTTGTTGGATTATATAATCATGGCTGTGCACTTAACTCCTGTTTCATACACTGTAAGTTTATTTTCTTTATATAATACAACAGGTTATAAAATATTAAATAAATAACTGTTATTTTGGGTTGTTGACTTTAGAGAGTGTGAAAGTATTCACATTTCAACCCTCTAAATCTAACTGGATTTCTATTTTTCATTTTATTTTCAATCATTTACAAATATTCGCTTTAATATTGATATTTTTGT